>OCAA01000134.1_pt1 | contig 95109 bp, 89 predicted proteins | sample 1538241 | NCBI WGS metagenome assembly OCAA01 (sample SAMEA2580241, study PRJEB22360) | human gut metagenome | biome: human gut; feature: human-associated habitat; material: faeces | place: Denmark | collected 2008/2010
TCCCGACTTCACACCTTGTGATAACAGACATTATACGCAGTTGCCTAATGGTTGGTGTACTACTACACTTAAAGATTTATGCGAAAACATCAATGGATTGTGGAAAGGGAAGAAAGAACCATTTGTCCATGTGGGTGTTATACGCAATGCAAATTTTACAAAAGACTTTAAGTTAGACTATTCAAATATCGAATATATTGATGTTGAACAACGAACTTTTACTAAACGCCATTTAATGAATGGTGATTTAATTGTAGAGAAATCAGGCGGTAGTGATAATAATCCTGTAGGAAGAACAATACTCTATGAAGGTGAAGGTGGCGTTTTTTCATTCAGTAATTTTACAATGGTATTAAGAATAAAGTATAGCAACACCATATTAAGCAAATTTTTGTACTATTATATTCTGGCTATATATCAGACAGGAGCTATGAGATTGATGCAAACACAGACTACGGGTTTACACAATCTGATTCTTGATAAATTTTTATTAATGCCTATATACCTACCACCGTCTTCTGAGCAGAAGCGGATAATCGATAAAATAGAAATGATTTTCGCCACTTTAGATATGATAATGGAGAGTTTATAAGCTCCCCATTATCATGTCCAATTGAGAAAATAAAGTCTGTATTTTAGCCTTAATTAGTTTTTGTTCAGATAATGGAGGTAACATTAATCTTATAGAACACATATCGGTTTGAGTAAGTTTTAAGCGTGTACTTCCATTTACGTACTCAGAATAATCAATTTGATTAAGTGAGTATTGTAGAAATTCAAAATCAATTTTGGGAGATAGGATGTGAACATGATTATTTACCCAACTTTTTCCACTTATAGAATATGCCTTAATCGCATTTTTATCAAGGAAAGGTGCGCCATCTTCACCAAGCAATAAATAATGACCATCTACAATATAGTCATCTATCAGTCCAACTTGACCTGTTGCACCATAATAAGGGTACAACCTATCTATTTGTTTACCCTTTATTCGTAAATTACGTTCATTTGAATTAATAGGTTTCCGTAAATTGTCTAATACGTCTGCAACTTGATCAAGCCTGCAAACTGCCCAACCATTAGGCAACTGCGTATAATGTCTGATATATTCTATTATATTGTTACCGTATTCATTATAAATCAATATAATATGGTAACAAAATTCAAAAGCTATCTCGCCAAAACTAATTTGGCAAAAAACACTGTTACATCGTATGTGTGGACAGTACAGTATTTCCTCAATCATTATGAGGAAATAAACAAAAAGAACCTTTTAACATATAAAGGGTATCTGGTGGAGAACTTCAAACCGCAGACGGTAAATCTACGATTGCAAGGTATCAACAAGTATTTGGAATTTACAAAACAGGAAAAACTGAAGGTAAAGTTCGTCAAAGTGCAGCAGAAGAACTTTTTGGAAAACGTCATTAGCGATGCAGACTACAAATTTCTAAAAACACGCTTAAAAACCGATGGTTATAATGAGTGGTATTTTATCGTATGGTTTATGGCTGCCACAGGCGCACGTGTCAGTGAATTGCTTCACATCAAAGCTGAGCATGTACATGTTGGTCATCTTGATCTTTACAGTAAAGGTGGAAAAATACGTCGTTTATATATTCCGAAAAATTTGCGTACAGAAGCTACGAAATGGCTCAAAGAAAAAGGCCTTATTTCCGGCTATATATTCTTAAACCGATTTGGAGAACGTATTACAACACGTGGCATAGCCCAACAACTGAAACATTTTGCGGAAAAATACGGAATGAATAAGGAAGTGGTTTATCCTCATTCATTCCGTCATCGTTTTGCCAAGAACTTCCTTGACCGATTCAATGACCTTGCCCTACTTGCCGACCTTATGGGACATGAAAGTATTGAAACTACTCGTATCTATCTTCGTCGAACAGCCAGTGAACAGCAAAAAATTGTGGACAAAGTAGTAAATTGGTAAATTTTATCTATTCTTAGAAGTGTAATTAATTACACTTCTAAGTTTTTTTGAATATCATCAAGGGATGAAAAAAGTTCTTCCATCTTTTGAACGATGCGTTGTTGCTCGTTGATAGGGGGGAGTGGAAAATACATATCATTAAAGTCTGTAATATTAAATCCTGTTTGGGCCGTCCTTGAAATTTCTTTTAGTTTTCCTTGATATAGGTCAGATAAATAATAATAGTATGCAAACTCCTTGTATATGAGATTTTCAAATTTAAAGATAACTTTTGCCATTGCCACATTATAAGCCCCTTGTTCAGCATAAAACACTTTTCCTAAAGAACCACCATAACGTGCTAATAATATATCTCCTTTTTTGGTTTGTTTTGAAGCAAGATTAATTGGGATATAAACAGGTACAGGAGACTCTCCATAATCTCTAATCTGATAAAGTCTAATGTAATTTGGTTTAAGTATAGTTTCAAAATAACTCTTTGCAGGTTGTGATCCTCCAGATATATCTAAGATAGAATTATGGCTACACCATACCCATGTCTTAGGTATTTCATAAGGCAACTTCCCACTATGTCTGTTATCACAAGGTGTGAAGTCAGGATTTATACGTTTCAAGAGTTCGATGGCAGGCTCATCATTCGGATTTTGGGGTACGAGTTTGCCGTGAATGGCAAGATCAAGGATTTTGCTTTTGGCTTGCTTGATGACGGTCTGCAAGTCAGCTTTGCCTTGCTCTATTTGGTCAATAAGGAAGAACCAACGCTCAATCTCACAAACTATGCGACGTTGTTCAGAAATAGGTGGAAGTGGTAGCTGCAAAGAAAGCAATAACTCTCGTTTTAGTCCTGGTATCAGACCATTAGCTTTGGATATTATATTCTCTATGTTATTCTTTACAACAGCTTTTATATATTTAATATCGGTATAATTTGTATATCCCCTTACAGCCTGTATCTGACGAGCTATATGAGCTACACCAATATTATTAATTGCCATTTTTCCTACACCAGCACCTTTACATACTACAAGCAAATCGTTTAAATAAGAATAAACAGAAGGGGATTCTGTCCAGCGGTTTATAATAAGTTGCTCGTTTTCAATATTGCTTGCCCCAATAATATAAGGTATGCCTGCAATATTGGCATTATATTTTTCAGGAGGAAAATCTTGTCCAGAGACAAGTTCTAAGATTTCTCCTAATGTTGTCCACACCCATACCTCAGGCACTTCAAACGGCACGTTCTCATAATGGTACGTATCAGAAGAAACAGTTTTCTTACTTTTCTTTATCTTTCCCTCCTTTATCAAACGTTCTTTCTCTTCCTTAATACGTTCAAGTAAAACAGATGCAGGTTCATCATTTGGATCTTGTGGGACAAGTTTTCCTCTAATAGCGAGGTCTAATATTTTCTGTCGTAGTTTCTTTGTGTCCATTAGTCCTCGATATTTGCCATTAATTTTTGAAGTTCAGCCACCGCTTTACTTATGTTATCACTTTTCTCTTTGAGAATATCAATTAATTCTGATAATGAATAGTCTACTTCATCTCCGCCCTGTTTTATCCAAGATACATCAAGGCTAGTCTTGTCACGAGTTATTATTTCATCACAAGTATATTTACGCCAACGCCCATTCGGATTATCCTCAGCATTATATGTTTCTACACGAGCATTTATATCCTCCGCATGATAACACGAAACGAAATCATCAAGATGATGCCTTTGCATTGGATTAGTAGCCAATGTATGCTTTACATCCGTACGATAATCATAAAACCAAATATCCTTCGTACCACTACCTTTTGTAAAGAATAATACATTAGCTTTTACACCTTGAGCATAAAATATACCAGTCGGCAAACGCAAAATAGTATGTAAATTAAATTCCGAAAGTAGTTTCTTACGAATCACTTCTCCAGCGCCCCCTTCAAACAGTACGTTATCAGGCAAAACAACCGCTGCACGTCCGCCTGTTTTGAGCGAAAGCATTATATGCTGTAAGAAATTCAATTGATTATTTTTCGTTTCAACATAAAAATCACTTCGATTAATGTCGACAGAACCAGAAGGACGGGTTCCAAAAGGCGGATTAGCAAGAATGACATTCACTAGTATATTAGGTTCTTTTTCTAAAGAGTCCTGACATATGATAGGACTTCGGTCAGTACCAACACCATGAAGATACAAGTTCATCGAAGCTAATGTAACAACCAAAGGAGTATTATCCGAACCATGTAGAGCTTTATTCCGCAAAAAGTCCCGTTTGCCTTTGTCTTGTGATTGTTTTTTCATGTAGTCATAAGCAGCCAAAAGAAAACCACCAGTTCCACAAGCCGGGTCACAAACCGTTTCCCCAATCTGAGGACGAGTTACATCAACCATTGCCGATATAAGAGAACGAGGAGTAAAATACTGACCTGCTCCACTCTTTTTATCTTGTCCATTCTTCTCTAAAATACTTTCATAAATAGCCCCCTTAACATCACCATCCATTATAAGCCATTGCTCCTCATTAATCATTGTTATGACTTTCTTTAAATATACAGACTTATCTATTTTGTTTTGAGCTTTCGTATAGATAGTACCAATCAGATTATCCTGCTCACTCAGTATTCTCAATGTATTTTCATACTGACCTATCAAATCAAGACCATCCAATTCTATCAGGTTTTCCCAACGATATCCTTCAGGTATGGCTGATTCTTCGTCAAGCAATTTAACGTTTTCATCATCCATTTTCAGAAATAACAAATAAGTCAGTTGGGTTATATAATCGGTAAATCCAATACCTTGCCCCGCTAACGTAGTGGCAAGTGTCCAAACCTTTTTAGTCAGACCTTGCTCATTCGAATTTGATTTTGCCATATTAATTTTATGCTACTTTTCTATTATAAATTAAAAACTGAGATAATGAAACAATAGCCTCATTCACCGCTGCTATAGTACCAAACTTACGTATCATCTGAAGCGCTATTGTTTTATCATCTTCCTTTATTTCTTTTATTGTACAAGAACCATTCGCTACAATATAGTTCACAATCTGACGGATAGTATTCTTTTGAGCCTCAGTCATTGTACGCTGTATCTGCCCACACCACAATTCAAAACGTTGGGCAGCCATTGATGACAGGCTACGAAGTTCTGTCACCTGATGATAAGCATATCTGACTAACTGAATAATATTAGTCAAAGCTTCTTTTTCTTCTTTCGTCCCAAAATGTACTACATTGGAAGGGTTAACAATAGAGTATGTATTCCATAATTGAGAAGGAGTAAACTTGTAATTCTCCATTTTCATCCGATTCTCCAAATCCTTAAGCATTGCATAAGTGATAGATTCTCCGTTATTGTTATAAATAATGCGTAAAGCCTCTATCTCATCTCTATGTTCATTTACATATTGTTCAAACGCCTGAGTCGTGTCGTGAGCTTCCTCTATGGAAAATCCTTTCTCAATCAATGTATCTTCACCGGGCATTAAAATTGTGACAAATCCGGCGTTCAGAATACACAGATATTCACGGGCATCGGGATGAATAGCGAGAGGACGCACCAAGCCTTTCCGTTCGTTATTCGGTTCGTTTATATTCACATATTCCGGCAACAGATTATTATCCAAAGCTTCATATATACGAGATGCCATATCCCGCATATCTGTACCAGCCAATCTTATAAACTCATTCCTCTGTTCTTCATTTGCCTTATTATGTATTCTTGACAGACGGCTAGCCAACAATCGCAGATGTTCATCCGGCAGTTCACCATGAGAGATACGCTCTAAAAGTTGCCTTAAAGACAATAATGTTTCAGCATTGCTTCCCGCTCCAGAAGTTGTTACATAATGCTCATGTTCTGTTACTCCCACCGCATCGACTAAGAAAAACAAATCTTTACTATGAGCATTTGGAGTAACATTACGCAGTTGCTCATCACCAATTGTACGTACTCCCCTACCTTTCATCTGAGTATAAAGAGAGTCAGACTCGACATCACGCATAAACATCACCACTTCCAAAGGCTTCACGTCTGTTCCAGTAGCAACCAAAGTCACAGTTACAGCAATGCGGAACTCCTTATCATTACGAAAATGACGTATCAATTCATTACTATCTCCAGCCGAATAAGTGATTTTCTGCACAAACGTATCATCTTCACGTCCAAAGACTTCCTTCGCTATTTTAACAATATTACTTGCATGAGCATCATTCAAAGCAAATATTAATGTCTTAGGTAAATAGTCAAAATTAGGTTCTCTTTGGGGATCATTAAACATTTCTGTATAAACCGCATCTCTATATGTCTCTAAAATCAACTTTATTTGAGCAGGATTAATAATACTCCTATTCAGTTCTTGTCTTGTATAAGTAGTCGTTTCCTGTGTTTCGATATTTTCAGTTTTACCTGTATAGCGGGTTATTTTACGTACTTTATCCCCCTCGCGAATTGCACCGCCATCTTCGGTTACTTGTGTTTTAATACGGAACACCCTATAATCAACATTGACACCATCAACTATTGACTTTTCAAGAGTGTAGTTCACTATTAAGTTGTTATTAAAGAAGGCTAATGTTTCAACAGCAGGAGTAGCTGTTAACCCAATCATTTTTGCAGAACTAAAATATTCAAGCACACTTCGCCAACTACCATAAATAGAGCGATGGCACTCATCAATAATTATCAAATCAAAGTAATCCGGGGGCAAGTTAGGATGAACTGGCAAATTCATATTTCTAGTGCCGTCGACAACATAATCCGCTTCATTATCATCATCTATAAAATCGTCTCCGGACAATAAAGAAAATAAACGCTGTATAGTAGCGATAACAACATTGGCATCATTTGGGATTTTCGCGGTTTTCAATCTTTCTACCCCAAATATGGTATTAAACGGATCACCATTTTCTGTCAAACGGAATGTTCCAAATTCTCCTTCTGCCTGTTTTCCAAGATTATTACGGTCAACAAGAAACAAAACCCTCTTCATTGAAGTGAAAGCCAACAAACGATAGGCAGCCAAACATGCGGTATAAGTCTTTCCCGCTCCCGTAGCCAAAACCATCAATGCACGATCATGCCCGCTACGAAAACTATTTTCTAATTTTGTTATCGCTTCATACTGGCAATCCCTTAATCCTTTCCTTTTTAAAGTTGGAAGTCCTGCAAAATCATCTTTAAGTCCTAATAGTTTTACTATTTCTTTAGGAGAATGAATTTTATTCAAAGAAATATATTCAGAATCAACTTCACGGGTATCTCTGAATAACAGTTCCCTTCCATTTGACAAATAAACTAAAGGTAAAGGATTCATCCAAGCCTGACACCAATGAGGTACACCTCTAGTATATTTTTCAGCCTGGTCTGCCACAATTTCAGAATAAATTGACACAGATTCTTTCTTTGCTTCCAATACGCCAACAGCTTTACCATTTAAAAAAAGTAAATAGTCAGCTTCACGATTACCTTTCAGCAAGCCTTCTTCGACTGCTATAGCAGATACTTCAGGAGAATAATGATTTCTATCAACTACTTCCCAACCCGCATCATTAAGCATACGGTCAATTATTATTCGAGCCTTTTCTTCCGGTTTCATGTGTGTGTCTTTTTTGTAACTTCCGATAAGGCTATATTATCGGAAGTTACAAAAATAGGTAAAAATATAGAATATGAGAAAGAAATAGAGATTTTTTGATACATCACAACACAATTTCTCTATAAAAGATTCTTTGCATATTAGTAATATTTGTCCAAACACTTCCCATTCCCAAAATAAAGCCCTACTTTTGCGAAGAATATTTTCCCGTATATTAACATATTAACAACAGTATCTCACAAATAAAATAAACCCTACAAGATGAAAGAAGAATCCGACAGCCCGTCTGTCCCCTACAATTTCTCCCGGTGTTTCAACGACCAATGTCCACAAGCCTCGAAATGCTTGCGCCACGTAGTTACGCAAGATAAAATAGCCGACTATCTTTATATCTCCATCGTTAATCCGGCACGTTATCCTGCGGATGGAAACCAATGCGAATGTTTCAAGACTGCTGTCAAAGTTCATGTGGCATGGGGACTAAAACGGTTGCTCGACAGAATCCCTTATGAGGATGCAGTCAGTATCAGAATACAATTAGTGGGACACTACGGGAAAACGGGATATTATCGGTTCTATCGTGGAGAACGGGGGCTTATGCCTAAAGACCAAGCCTATATAAAACAACTGTTCCGTAATAAAGGGATAAAAGAAGAACCAACTTACCAACGTTACACAGAAGAATATATTTGGTAAGTTGCTGTCATCTGTCACAGTTTAGGAGTTAATAGTTTAGTAATGAACCGATAAGCCCGTGACAGCAAGAGGTGACAGCAGGGTGATGGCATTTTTGCCGTCACCTGGTTATTAGTCTTACGACATGATAAAGAGTACCGCTACGCGTATGTTTGGAAGGTATTTCTTGCTTTTTCAGTATTCTTCCGAAGGAATTAACCCTCTTGACAGACATCGGGATTGAACTGCCTTTTTGAATATCCTCCATAATCTCCGCTGGAGACAACCACTCCCCTTCTTCAGGCTGTGCGGCACGGAAATAACGGAAGAAAAGTTGCTCTTCCGGTGGGACTTGTTCAAATTCACGGTTGTTTTCCACCATGATCTTTTCTTCCTCCTGGTCGAACCAGTAACGTTCGCCATGTTCCAATTCGTACATAGCTTGTGCGTAAAGCTGCTCATAGTCTATCGGACGATTGGTGTCAATCACTCCGGTCACTTCGATGCAAATAAAACGACGGCTGCCGGAAGGGTCGGTCAACAAGTCTTTCTGGTTACTTGTAGCTATGAATGAGGCATAACGGCGCATTTCAAGCACGGCACTGCCATGAGGTTTCTTCACATTCAATACTGGCTTTTGCAGAATATGTTTCAGAAAGCCTTGTTGTGTCGAACTCACCTGGTCAAATTCATCGATATTGATAAGCGCAAAACGATTGAGGTAAAGTTCGGCATCTTTCTTTCGGGAAAAATCAATACTGTCGGTATAGTAGGAACGCTCGGAAGGAGGCATTATGCTCCGGCAAAAGGTGGATTTACGTGTTCCTTGCGGTCCGACGAGTAAGGGCGAAACACTGTTTGCATACTTTTTATTGCTTCCTTTCCAATGAGAAACCATATTGAGGAACCAACGGTGGAACAAATCCATCCAATACGGATTCTTACAAGGGACGGTGGCTGCCAATGCACGAATACGGTCTTTACCGTCCCATGCGGGAAGCCGGTAGAGAAAATCTTCCAACGGGTTGAATACAGGGACGCGGTTGGAGTAAATATAACGGCTAATATCCCTGTCCCACAAGGGGATGCCTTCCATTTGTGCATCCAAAACAATGCTGTTCAACGCACGTTTGTCGAGAGGATTGAAGCGGAAACGAAAAGAAAGCCTTTCACGATATTCTACCTCACCAATTTGGGTATTATGGCGGAATTCATAGCGGCGTTTCATGAATTCTTCAGTCTGCAAGGCGAGTTGCTGCTCTTTGCTTAGGCTGATATTCTTGCCGAAGCCTTTGCACTCGGTATATATATTGCCGATCATTTGCCGAATAAGCTCTTCTTGTTTATACATATAGAAGTGGAAAACGGTACGTCTCACGACTTCTTCTTGCGGAAGTCCCGAAGCAAAACAGTTTTTAGCCAGTTGAACGACTAAAGGATGCCATGTGCCTTCACGCAATTCAAGTCCCGCTTCCCGAAGATCGGCATACGCTTTCCGAAAAGCGGCTTCGAAAAGCATCAGGAAGGCATTTTCCGCATCATATCCCGGTACGGCACGAGTCAATGGAGATTTCTCCGCCTGAACCGCTTCCCGGAAAGTGGTTTCTTCGGGCATTGATGATGGTTGAGAGAGATAAAATTGGACTGAATTCGGACGATATATGATGTCCGGATCGTGGGATAATCGCGAATATTGTTCCAGAGTCGGTTCTTTGGGAAGTATATCGAATGGGATTTGGGGCTGATAACATTTCACAGCCAGTCGATAAGCATGGGCGTGGAATAGTTCCGCTTCTTCCCGTGTTTTAGGAAGCGAGTTGTCCGGTCGGGTGAAGGTAGTCCATATTTTCACCGTTTTACCACTTGAACCCATAAAAACACAACGGGTTTGTGGTTGCTCACAGGCTTTTTGTTTCACTAAAGCGATTTCCGACTTATTGGATAAAGGACCGATGGTCAGTTCTACAATACCGTTGTAGTTTTTCATCTGTTTCTGACCGTTTACTTTACGGAATTCAGCGGAAGGAATTATCTTGGGCAGTTTATCGGCAAACATACACCGTTCATCGGAAAGGGTATATCGCAGATGCTCTCTGAATGTAGAAACAGGGCGGGATTTTATTTCTGTCTTTATCTTATTTACCAGTATATCAAGATCCATTACGCTGAGCGCTATCGTATCTTCATTCTTACGAAATTGAGTAATTTTCATTAATTTGATAATAATTTGTTTTGTCAGCGTCTTTGTGATCGTTGAGACTGCTAAATTACTCATATTATCCGGAACCGACAAGGGAAACAATACTTTAATTTAGAAAATTATTGATATGTCAAGTATTTCTTTGGGGGAAAGAAACAGGTTCGCCTACACGCAGTTACGCTTCAAGTTAGTTTCCTTTGCTTGAAACTAAAGTTTCAGCTAAGAGAAACTGTAGTTTCATCGGTAAGAAACCAATGGTTTCAAGTAATTGAAACTAGAGTTTCAAGCGTATGAAACTAAAGTTTCAAACCGCAGAACCAACAGTTTCGCACCTTGAAACCGTTGGCTTCAAGGCAGGACACAACTCATAATGTACGGGGATAATAAATAGAACGCCTTATCTTTCTATGGCTGATACTATCAAATTCCAAACAGTATCTTTGATTTTTTCTTTGTTTTTGGGTGACAGCATTATTGCTATCACACTGCTATCACCTTGTGCTGTCACACCATTAAGCACTCATACTCTGGAAGTTAATTTATAAATTGTGACAGATGACAGATATATTTCGTTTTTTCATTTCATAGGACCCTGAAGCTGAATTCAAGTTATAAATGCGACACCTACTTATTTCACAGGGGACAATTATTCCGCCATCGTATCATATTCCGCAATTTTCTCCTTACACAGACGTTCAGTTATATCTTTCAAAATACCTATGCGAGAAATAAGGTATTCCAGTTGTTCTTGCGAGATACTGAAATCTTTGTTATAGCGAGCTTCAATGTAAGAACGGCATAATAAATCAAAACATTCTTTCTCTGCGTCCGTATTTTGAAGAAAGACTGCAGTTAATTCCATAGAAAAACGTTTCACCATCCCACCAAGTTCTTTGATTTTATGACTCTTTGGGCGATAGTTCGTAAAGACCATCAGGATACAATTATAAAGTTTCTCACACGTCTGATGAAGAAGAAAAGCAGAAATCTTAGTTTGTTTCTTAGGCAAATAATATTCTTTCACCCCTTCTAAAAGCCCGCAAGCATATGGATATAATTCATTAAATTCTTTTTGTGCAATATCTCGAATCTCCCTAAAACTCAACTTCCGTGGTTTAGCCAATTCATGTTTGCCACTATTATAAAGCATAATCCCCTCCTTTACTATATCCGTAAAGAAATACTGGCTGACTTCCAAGTTACGGTTTACAGTATTAATATGCTCTACTATAAATTGCGGAAAAGCATGACGACGATCTGCAAACAAGTCATGATATTTATTCGTAATACGGTGTAATTTCTCTTCCACTTGCTTAGCCGGTCCGGTTATGACCACAAGAATATCATAATCACTCTGATACGAAGTATGAACACCGAATTCTATATTACTATCCCATAAAACATAGTTTCCCCTTGCATAACTTCCGAACAGGATAACCATCTGACAATTCCCGATGCTTTTACGCACTAAATCCAGCAAGACTGTCAATTCTTCCTGCGTTCGCTTGGGTAAACGTTTTATAGACTTTTTCATAATCATGCTTATTTGAAAACTTTACAAAGATACGAACTTTATAAGGTCAATTATTCCTTCCACAACACTTTTTATACTTCTTCCCGCTTCCACAGGGACAAGGATCGTTCCTTCCGACCGTGTGTCCGGAAGGCATACCACGAAACAGATTGTCTATCCCAGCCTGCATTTCCGGAGTAATGTCCATACCGGCAGCTTTCATATTCGGGCCTGCAACAACGCGGGGAGGATTCTTTCTAAATTTGTCTTTTTGAAATAAAACGAATGTTTCATCCGAAGAATAACCTTTCAGGAACCAACGGGGACAATGATTCACATAATCCATAAATAGTTCAATAGCCTCTTGCAGCTCCTGCATGGAAGAAAGTTTATGGCTAATCATTGAAGTAATAATAGACATTGAATTTTCTTCCGTTTGAGCAGTAAGCCACAAATATGCCAAACTGCTATCCGCTTTTTCCTCCGTATATCCCAGTTTCTTCATCATATATACCTTCAATTCATCCCAACACGGATTAGGAATAACGACTAACGGCATCATTCCTGCCGCAAAAGCTTCTTCTTTGGAAAACTTCTTCCTATTTGTTATTTCACGACGAGCATACATTTTTTCTTCCAAATCATCTAAATCGTCCAAAAATGGAGACTGTATACAAATAGTAGAGTTATAACCATCCACCGCCTCAAAGGTTAGCCGCTGTATCAATGCCGAATTAGCCAAACTATCGGCTATTTCTCTTTTCGTCACCGAATCCTGCAAATAGTCAACCAGCATACTTAACAGATCGAAATAAGACAGATAACCATATAAATTTATGATTCCATAAGCATACTGCTCTACCATAAAACGGATTGCCTGCTTTTCCGAAGTCAAATAATTATTTAAATAAGGAGCTACGGCTTCACGCAATTCATCACAAATCATGTAGCGGACTTTACTTTCTTCCAAGTGACAAGTATCCGTCGCTACGAAAGACAGAATTTCCAACGTACTCACCATAAATGAATTTGTAGTTTCTACATACGTATCGGTTCCCGCTTTCACCAACTTATCAAGCAAAGTCAGCTCATACTGTGTCAATCGGGGAAGCCACATATCAGGGCAAGCCAAAACTGCTTCTGCAAAGTAGGTTGCATATTCATCTTTGCGCAGTTTTGTGGGAACAGGTAGACATAATATTTTCGCCATCTGCTTTAAATCTTCTTTTGTATTCATCTTCAATCCATCTACTAATTTTACCGATGATTGAAATAATTCCGACTGACATCTTATCATAATATCTACTCATTAATTGATTGATTCACAAAAGTAGGAATTTCTTATCCGACATCACTATTTTTGAATGAGAATTTGCAAAGGCAATTACTATTTATACCTTTGTGACTTCAACAGAAAATATGATTTCAATAGAGAATTAGTAACCCGTTAAAAGAGAAATTGATTATGCGTTCATTCATAGTATTTCTTTGTCTGGTCCCCACCCTCCTGTTTGCCCGACAAACTCAACTTGAGACACAGTTGAAAGAAGCCATCAAAGGAAAGAAGGCCGAAATAGGAATAGCCGTCATCATTGATGGAAAAGATACGGTAACTGTCAATAATGATATTCACTATCCACTGATGAGCGTATTCAAGTTTCATCAGGCATTAGCATTGGCAGATTATATGGGAAAACAGAAGCAATCGCTGGAAACCCGGTTACCCATTAAGAAATCGGATTTAAAGCCGGACACTTATAGTCCGCTTCGAGATAAATATCCGCAAGGAGGAATTGAAATGAGTATTGCCGACCTCCTAAGATACACACTTCAGCAGAGTGATAACAATGCTTGCGATATTCTTTTCAACTATCAGGGTGGTCCGGATGCTGTGAATAAGTATATCCATTCACTAGGAATTCGGGAATGTGCCATCGTCGGTACAGAAACTGCCATGCACGAAGACTTGAACCTATGTTATGAAAACTGGACTACTCCGTTAGCCGCAGCCGAATTAGTGGAAATATTCCGTAAGAAGCCATTGTTTCCCAAAGTGTACAAAGACTTCATATTTCAAACAATGGTAGAATGTCAAACCGGGCAAGACCGTCTGGTTGCTCCGTTGCTCGACAAAAAAGTAACCGTAGGTCATAAAACCGGAACGGGAGATCTTAATGCGAAAGGACAACAAATCGGTTGTAATGACATCGGTTTCGTTCTTTTGCCCGGTGGACGTACTTATAGTATAGCTGTCTTCGTGAAGGATTCTGAAGAAAATAATCAAGCGAACAATAAAATTATCGCTGATATTTCCCGTATCGTTTACGAATATGTAATGCAGCATTAAGATGGAGACAAAGACATTCGGTACGAATGAAGATTGAAACAAAGTAATAGAAATTAGAAAATTCATTTATATGAAACTACATCATATCGCTATCTGGACTTTTCGTCTGGAAGAACTAAAAGAGTTCTATGTCCGCTTCTTCGGAGGAAAAAGCAACGAAAAATATATCAATCCCAAGAAAGGATTCGAGTCCTATTTTATCTCTTTTGGAGAGGGAACAGACTTGGAACTGATGAGCCGTACAGATGTACAGAACACTCCCATTGAAGAAAACAGGGTTGGACTGACACACTTTGCTTTCACCTTCCCCAGCCAGGAAGAAGTATTACGCTTCACCGAACAAATGCGTTCGGAAGGATATACCATCGCCGGCGAACCGCGCACTTCGGGAGACGGATACTTTGAAAGTGTAGTCCTCGATCCTGACGGAAACCGGATTGAGTGCGTATATCGGAAAACAGCAAACGAATCGAAAAACAAAGCAAGACAGGAAACTGACATAGAAAATATTCCCCCCGTGACGCTCCATACAGAACGTTTATTTCTCCGCCCTTTCGAAGAAAGAGATGCAGAAACGTTTTTCGCTTGCTGCCAGAACCCGAATTTGGGAAACAATGCCGGATGGCCACCCCATCGTACGTTGGATGAATCCCGCCGGATACTTCATTCCACATTTATCAACCAAGAGGGAATATGGGCAGTGATACTAAAAGATACAAAACAGCTAATCGGTTCCGTAGGAATTATCCCCGACCCTAAACGCGAAAATCCGCAAGTGAGAATGTTGGGTTACTGGCTCGACGAATCTTATTGGGGCAAAGGATACATGACCGAAGCAGTGCAGGGTGTCCTCAACTATGGCTTTGAAGAATTGCGGCTTAGCCTCATCACAGCTACCTGTTATCCGCACAACAAACGTTCGCAGAAAGTACTGAAAAAGAACGGTTTCATCTATGAAGGTACACTTCATCAGGCAGAACTGACTTACAACGGAAACATCTACGACCACCAGTGCTACTACCTGCCCGGCATCTCCCAACCTACTCCGGAAGACTATGATGAAATCCTCCATGTATGGGAAATGTCCGTTCGCCACACGCATGATTTCCTGACGGAAGAACATATCCAGTTCTATAAACCACTGGTGCGGAAGCATTATCTACCCGCTGTTGAACTTTTTGTTATCCGGAATGCCAACGGAAAGATTGCCGCCTTCATGGGATTGAGCGACGAACTGATCGAAATGTTATTCGTACACCCCGACGAACAGGGAAAAGGATATGGCAAACGATTAATGGAATATGCAAGAGACAAAAAACATATGGATAAGGTGGACGTAAACGAGCAGAATGAAAAAGCACTCCAGTTCTATCTCCATTTGGGATTCCAAGTCATCGGCAGAGATGAAACGGACAGCATGGGTAAACCTTTCCCTATTCTTCATTTGCAACTGCCGGAAGCTGATTCCACTAATAGAGATTAATTTCCCAAAAACGAAAGAAACATGAACTTACGTGCCAGATTATCCGAACGTGTACACATTGAAGATATCAGAGAAGTACTCCATTTCATACAGGACGACGAGCGTCTTAGAGAAGAAGTCTACCAGCTGATATTCGACAAAGACCACATTGTTTCCTATCAGGCATTGTGGGTATGTACTCATTTCTCCAAGGCAGATGTAGAATGGTTGAGCCGGAAACAAGAAGAATTGATTGACGCTGCCATGACCTGCCCACACTCGGGAAAACGGAGAATGATCCTGAACCTGATATGCCAGCAACCTGCCGCCGATCCGCCACGAGTGGATTTCCTTGATTTCTGCATGGAACGCATGATATCCCGCGAGGAACCACCGGGCGTGCAATCGCTCTGCATGAAACTGGCTTATCAACTGACACGCTCCATCCCGGAACTGCAACAGGAATTACGCACAATACTGGAAATCATGGAGCCCGACTTACTGGTTCCCGCTATCCGTTCCGTACGAAAAAACACCCTGAAAGCCATGAAAGCAAAGAAAAACAGATAATTTCTATCGCTTTTATCTCACCGTTCAATTAGAGTATATTCAGATGGAATATCTGGGATATACCCGTCACCGAAATCTGAATACCGATGCAGAAAGTGAAAAAAGCAACAAGCTTATTAATAATTTGATTTCCCACCGGTCCCAACCTCTGAATAAACCTCTGCCCTTGTGAAAGGAATACATAAAAGATGGCCGCCATACAAATAATAACAAGCGCAATGACCAAATAATTAATCCCAGTTTGCAACAATTTGCCTTTAACACTGGCAGACGCCATCAAAGTAAAGATAACCGATATACTGCCCGGTCCGATACTGATAGGAAACGTGATGGGATAAAATATCTTCTGCTCGATGTTTTTCCATCTGAAACCGTCTACATTCTTACTGGCTTCTTCTTTATCAGACGAACCTGAATCGCCCAACAGCTCCATTGCCGTCTTACAAATCAATATTCCACCTCCTAACTGAATAACAGGAATAGCCAAACCGAAAATCAATAGAAACAGATGTCCTATCACCAATGTCCCTACACCGATCATTATAAAATTGAGCGTCAGCTTCTGAATGGCTGCTTTCCGTTGTTGAGGATCGAGGTCTGTAAAGAATCCATTGACGACAAAACCATTCCCCAAAGGGTTTATCACCGGAAACAGCGCCATAAACGATGACGAAAATATGATGAGAAGATTACTTAATGACATAATACCTGTTTTTTGATACTTTATTAATATCTGATATGTATCTAAAACATAAATGAAACGTTATTGTTTTGAGAATATGCTTTTGCGAGATGAATCCGCATCGGTTGAATACCTCGTGAAAGCAGCTTATAATAAACCTTTAACTAGAAATTAAAATTATGTGTACAAGAGTCGTTTATTCGGGAAAAAATGGAATGGTGGTAACCGGCCGGTCTATGGACTGGAAAACAGAAATGCACAGCAATCTTTGGGTATTTCCCAAAGGTATGGAAAGAAATGGAGAAACGGGAGCCAACTCCCTGCAATGGACGTCCAAGTATGGCAGCGTGGTGACTTCGGCTTTCGAGATTGCCAGTACAGACGGGATGAATGAAAAAGGGTTGGTTGCCAATCTGTTATGGTTGCCCGAAACGGAGTATCCGGTCAGAGATCAAAGTAAACCGGGACTTGCCATTACTGCATGGGTGCAATATATGCTGGATAACTTCGCCACCGTAGACGAGGCTGTCGCTTTCATTGATGAAAACACTTTCCAAGTGGTATCGGACCTGATGCCGGATGGTTCCCGCCTGGCAACCTTGCATTTATCTATTTCCGACGCAACGGGCGATTGTGCAATATTCGAATATACGAGTGGAAAGCTGACTGTTTACCACAGCAAGGAGTACAAAGTAATGACCAACTCCCCTACCTACAACAAGCAACTGGCACTAAACGAATACTGGAAATCAATAGGTGGATTGAGCTTCCTGCCCGGAACCAACCGTCCGTCCGACCGTTTTGCAAGAGCCAGTTTTTATATCAATGCCCTGCCCCCAACAGATGATGTGAGAATAGCCGTGGCAAGCGTATTCAGCGTTATCCGTAATACTTCTGTTCCTTATGGCATATCCACTCCCGAATTTCCGGAAATTTCCACCACACAATGGAGAACGGTATCGGATAGTAAGAATTTGCTCTACTTCTTCGAATCAAGTCTGACACCTAATACATTCTGGGTAAACTTACGGGAAACAGACTTGTCGGAAGGAGCTCCGGTACTCAAATTATCTATCGCAAACGGTGAAACTTATCATGGAAATGCAACGAAAGAGTTTAAACCGGCACAGCCGTTCAGATTTATGGGAGTAAAAGGATAAAATTATCCCCGGAAACGATCCATCTGAAGCACATCCCAAAAGTTTTTGTATCTAACTTTTAAGACGTATTTCGATCATTTCCGGGGATAAAATCTGTTTCTTTAACAGCTTGCCATTAATTGAAATAATAAAGGAACACAGCAATTCCTTCCAGCGCCTTCTTTGGTTGGTCTTTTATTTCGATAGCAAACTTGATTTCCGCTTTTGCCACACCACGCAGATTAGTCAGCGAGTGCAAAGTAGTCACCAGACGGATGCTCTGTCCTGACAATACAGCCTGACCGAATTTCATTTTGTCCATGCCGTAGTTAATCATCATTTTCAGGTTATTCACCTGGATAATCTGATTCCACAAATAAGGAAGCATGGATAATGTCAGGTAGCCATGAGCAATCGTGCTATGATAAGGGCTGTCTACTTTCGCACGTTCCGTATCTACATGAATCCATTGATGATCCAGCGTTGCATCAGCAAAAAGATTGATACGTTCCTGCGAGAGTTCCACATAATCGGAAACACCTATCTGTTGGCCTACTAGTTTTTCGAATTCTTCGTACGAATTGATAATTACTTTTTCCATAAGTCTTATCGTTTTTATGGGGGTTATTTACTATTAAATTGGGGACAAAAATAGGAAAAATAAACTGATATGCCACCAAATTTATAAATAAAAGCAAGGAATGAAGTATTTAGGTATGTTTTACAAACTGGAAGCCTGTTTCAGTGCTTCTGTCAGAATACTGTACCCCTTACCATTCAAATGTAAATCGTCGAGAGTCAACTCCGGATTCAGCCTGCCATCCTGCAATAAACGATTGAATACGTCCAGATAGACAATATCTGTTCCCTGCAATTTTTCGTGTATCTTCCGGTTAAGGATCTGGATAAATTTATTCACAGCCGTACTGTAATCATCGTAATCATTACGCGGAAAAATACAGAAAAGATATGTTTTCAGTGAAGGGACGGCAAGAACCGCTTTTACATAACGCTCTACATATTCATCTATATTTTCATCGTTCAACTGATAAATATCATTGGTTCCGAATTGAACGACGACCTGGCAATCGGAAGTGTCTACCGCAAAAGACTCCACATAGGCCAGCCCTTCACCGGGAGCACCATAGTTCAGACATTCCCATTGTGGGAAATAGATATCTAGTGCCCAAAAAGCCATGTGACTGTTACCAAGAAAGGCAAATTTTGGTTTTTCTTCTATCCTATCCATACAATTTCATTCAAACGTCCACGTTATCTCACTCAAACTCTCAAACAAATATAGAATAAAATTCGCGGATTTACGTTACTTTTGCAAAGGTAATCACATTCATTCATATATATAAACCGATGATACATTTTTTCAAGAAACCCGTTTCTCACCTTGCGTTGCCGGAAAAATTCACTTATCCTTTCCATTATACACCTCATCCATTGTGTGTGTTGGCTGCGGAAGAAGTGAAAGAATATATTGCAAGCCGGAAAGAATGGCAAGAGGAATTGGCTTCCGGAAAGATGTTTGGAGTGTTGATTGTGCAAACGAACAACAGAATAACAAACAACGAAGAAAATCAGATTGGTTATCTTGCAGCTTTCTCCGGCAATCTGGACGGAAAGAATCTGCATCCTTATTTCGTTCCTCCTGTTTATGACCTATTACAACCAGAGGGATTCTTCAAAATCGAAGAAGAACAGATTTCTGCCATTAATATCCGTATTCGTGAATTGGAAAACAGTAGTTCTTATCTCGGTTCAAAAGAGAAATGGAAGATAGAAACGGAACAGGCTAAAGCTGTTTTGAATCAAGCAAAAGCGGAGCTTAAAATGGCAAAGGAGGCGAGAGAGATTCGCCGCCAGTCATCTCCGGAGCTTTCCGAAGAAGAACAAGCCTCCCTGATTCGGGAAAGCCAATACCAAAAGGCGGAATACAAACGACTGGAAAAGGAATGGAAGAAACGATTGGAAGAGCTCGAAACGGAAGTCAGGCACTTCGATATTGAAATAGAACGACTGAAAACCGAACGAAAAGAACGTTCGGCAGCTTTACAAAGAAAATTATTCGAGCAGTTCCGGATGCTAAACGCCCAAGGAGAGGTGAAAGACTTATATACTATTTTTGAGCAAACGGTTCAGAAAGTTCCTCCTGCCGGTGCGGGTGAATGTGCTTTGCCTAAGTTATTGCAATATGCGTATCTTCATCAATTAAAGCCATTGGCTATGGCTGAATTCTGGTGGGGCGACTCTCCTAAAAACGAAATCCGGCATCACGGATATTATTATCCTTCCTGCAAAGGGAAATGCGAACCGATTCTGCAACACATGCTGCAAGGATTGGAGATAGACGAAAATCCACTGCTGAATCCTGTTCATGAAGAGGAAGAACTAGAAATCGTGTTTGAGGATGAATGGTTACTGGTAGTCAATAAACCGGCAGGGATGTTGTCCGTTCCGGGAAAAGCAGAGGACAGAGATTCAGTCTATCATCGTTTGAAGAAAAAATATCCCGAAGCTACCGGTCCCATGATTGTACATCGGCTCGATATGGCTACTTCAGGATTATTGCTCGTTGCCAAAACAAAAGAGGTACATCAGGATTTACAGGCGCAATTTGCAAACAGAAGTATTAAGAAACGCTATGTGGCTGTGCTGGATGGGGCGATAATAAAAACAGAGAAAGAGACAAAGCCAATAGCAGAGAAAGCTATATTAATAGCAAAGAACACTGTATCAACGAAAAAAACAGCAAAAGCAGAAAGAACAGGAAGTACAGGAAGAATCGAACTCCCTCTTTGTCTGAATCCTCTCGACCGTCCTCGGCAAATGGTCAGTAGCGAACACGGGAAAGAAGCGATTACAGAATATCAGATAATCAGTGAGTCTGAAAGAATTACCAGTGAATCTGAAAACACTTTCAACGAATCAAACAGGATTGATGAATCAGAACGGAGTATCAATGAGTCAAGAAAATACACTCGGATTATCTTCTATCCATTGACCGGACGCACACATCAGTTAAGAGTACACGCCGCCCATCCGGAAGGCTTGGGATGCCCCATACTTGGAGACGAACTCTACGGAAAGAAAGCAGACAGACTATACCTCCATGCCGAATATATAGAGTTCCGCCATCCCATATACGGAGACATTCTCTGCATACAGAAAGAGGCCGATTTCCATAAAAAAATATGATTAAGCCATGAACCAAATTCTTTTTGAAATGTATATAGGGGTAATTACTAATTTTCAAAAAGAACCTGACTATGGACATCAAATTCCGCATTACAAAGTATTTAGCCGTATCTGCTTTAGCAATGCTGCTACTGGGAGCCTGCTCCAAAAACAATATCTACATCAACTATCCTGACGAAGAAAACAACGGAGGCTCATCCGGCTCCGGCAATGATGACAACAACGGTAATCCGACCAAAGAGAATGCGCTGATTACTTTCAGTGCTTCCGTAGAAGGACGAAACATCACACGAGCCATGTCCCCCATGGGAAAAGGACTTCAAAGCTGGTTGTGTGCCTATACAGCCAACACATCGAACAATATCACAGGCGCTCCCGTTGCTCAAGGCAACTATGTCACCTCCTCCCCCGGTGTACTGACAGGAAATCTAGGATATAAAATGTATTTGAGCAATGCTATCTATAGCTTTTATGCCGTATCATGCAATTCCACCAGCCCGGCGCCTACTTTCACCAACGGACTATCCGAACCTTTATCCAACGGAGTAGATTATCTTTGGTGGCACGCAGTTCATCAGGACATCGCCAGTTCACAGATAAATATCCCCATAACCTACCAACACGCAGCCACGCAAGTAGTTGTAGCGATCGCCGGAGGAGAAAATATCACTTTAAACAAGATACTTTCCGCTACCATCACCCCACCGAAACCGGGCGCAATCATGGATTTGTCAACAGGTATCATCACTTCGGAAGTCAGCTATGACAAAGCAGCCGATATGGGAATCAACGACTTCACCGTACAATATATCATGTTACCCGTAAAGAGCTCCTCTCCCATGACTTTGACACTGGAGCTGATGGTAAACGGAGAAAGCTTTTCACGTACCTACACCACTCCGCTCACTCCACCCAACAACCTCCTGTCAGCCGGAAATTCATACCTTTTCCGGGCAGTTATCAATGAAAACTCCATCTCATTCGCCAATGTCAGTGTGAAAGAATGGACAGAGGTAGACGAAAGCGGAAACCCGCTATACCCTGTACAAGATTAAAATATCCGAAATAAAATCAAAGCAAACCAGGTTACGCAAGCCACAAACCGGGTTATGCAAACTGCAAGTCGGGTTACGCAAGCCACCAACCGGCAATCATGCCACCGTTTGCGTAACCTGACTATTCGTAAATACCTGCTTCTTCAACCTGCGATAAACATAGATAAAGGCCGGCACGAGGAATAAGTCTGCCGCTATCCAAGCCATCGGATCACCGTAGCAGACAGCAATAAAACCGAATACCGGTACGGCATAGAGACTGACAAGAATACGAGCAATCATCTCCGCCACTCCGGAGAACATGGCAAGATTGGTAAAGCCTACTCCCTGAATGGTATAACGCAAGATACACAACAAACCAAGCATCGGGAAGAACATACAGGAGATATGCAGGAATAACTCGGTATCCAACAGAATTTCCGTTTCCGACGGATCTACAAAGATCAATGCAAAATATTTAGCTCCCACCATCAGAAGAACGAATGTAAATGCCGCATAAACAATCATCATCAAAGCACTCGCCTTAATTCCCAACCAGACACGCTCCGGTTTTCCTGCCCCATAATTCTGTCCGCTATACGTAGCCATCGCAATTCCCAGACTCTCGAACGTGCAGATAAAGAACATCTTGATGCGCATAGCAGACGTAAAAGCTGCCACACACGCTGTTCCCAATGCATTATTCGCACTCTGAAGCATGATGCTGCCGATAGCCGTGATAGAAAACTGCAATCCCATAGGCACACCAATGTAAAGCAGTGTCTTAGCCAGTTTCGACTGGAACCGGCGTTCTTTCGGAGTACCTTGCAATATTTCAAACTTCCGGTACATATAAATGTAGCAAAGAACAGCCGACAATCCTTGCGAAAAGACAGTAGCAATAGCAGCTCCCGCCACTCCCCAGCCAAGTACCAAAATACAGAACAAATCAAGAATGATATTCAGAACAGCCGCAAACAGCAGAAACCAAAAAGGCGTCTTACTGTCTCCCAACGCACGGATAATGCTCGAAAGAAGATTATAGAAGAAAGTACACGGCACACCAATAAACGTGACAAGCAAATAAGCATACGCCCCTTCGAAAATATTCTCCGGCGTACGCATGATCCGAAGAATATCCTCACATAAAATACAGGTGAGAAGAGCAATCACCACAGACATTCCCGCAGCCAGTTTCAGACTGACGGCCACATAACTGCGCATCGTACTGTAATCCCGCGCCCCAAACTTCTGCGCAACGGGTATTCCGAAACCTCCGCAACATCCATTGCAGAACCCGAGAATAAGAAACACCACCGATGTGCTAGCTCCAACAGAAGCTAACGCGTTAATTCCTAAAAACTTTCCTACAATTGCAGCATCAACAAGCGAATACGTTTGTTGCAACAGATTGCCGAGTAAAAGCGGCAGCGTAAACTTTAAAATGAGAGGTAATGCCGGCCCTGCCGTCATTTCTTTAGAAGTTGCCATACGTCTATGTTCTAAAATCGGATGCAAAGATACGGAAAATTCAATGAATTAGTTCTTGATTTGCGTTCCTCTTTTAGTTGACATAAATCAAAAAAATCAGTATGAGAGCATGAGTCTCCCGGTCTATCGTTTCACCAACCGTTTAGGTGAACCATGCCACGAGCATCCCAGGCAGAAGACTTCTGTCAAATCGAACCCCTCCATCGAATCTTCCGGATATTTGGGAACAACTTCACCATCTTCGAGCACATAAACCAGCAGCCTGTCACCCTGTTCATTCTTCACATACATAGCTGCAATCTTGCATTGCGGACACAATAACTTTTTCATGCTGCAAAGATACAGATTGTTTCCGTCAACCACAAACTCTTCCAACGATGTTTCAGAAGCCCGTTCATGATTTACAGTTTATCTATTCTTCCAGAATCCCGGATAAAACAACAGGAGTACACTAAACAATTCCAGACGTCCCACCAGCATCAGAAAAGAAAGTATCCACTTTGCCAGATCAGGTAAAGAATTCCACGAATATGCAGGCCCGCAAGTTCCCAATCCCGGACCGACATTGCCTATACTCGAAATAACCGTACTGACGGACTCGGAAAAGCCAACTCCCAAAAACAAAAGAGCCGTCCACCCAATCAGGATCAGAACCAGATAAAAAGCAAAGAAAATCAATACGGTAGTTACGATAGAAGAAGACACCGTCTGCTTATTGATACGTACGGGAAGCACGGCATTCGGGTGGAGCAGATGTTTGAACTCATTCCGGATGGCACGTGCCACAATCAGCAACCGCATATTCTTGATACCTCCACTGGTAGAACCCGTACACCCTCCCGAAAGCATCGCAATAAACAACAGTAACCACGTGAAAGGAGGCCACATATTATAATCATCCGTAGCAAAACCGCAGGAAGTATGCACCGTAGACACCTGGAACAATGCTTTCCGGAAAGCCAGTTCCCAGTCATAATGATTTTGAAAGACGAGCGCCAACGTGATAAGAAAAGTCAAGATACCCACTGACGCCAGAAACCAGTGCAGCTCTTCATCTTTGAATAAACGACCGACTTTTCCTTTCAAACACATCAGAAACAAAGAGAAGTTGATACTGGAAACAATCATAAAGATAGCCACCACATATTCTATATACGGAGAATTCCAGTAAGATATACTGTTCTGCTTGGTAGAATATCCGCCCGTAGCAGTAGTGGCAAACGACTGGCAAATGGCATCAAACAAGCTCATGCCCCCAAACATCAATAAGACAGTTTCCGAAACTGTCAATACCAGATAAATTGTCCACAACCACTTGGCCATGACATTGATTTTCGGATGGGTACGGTCGTGCGTCACTCCCGTAGATTCAGCAGAGAAGAGTTGCACTCCTCCCGTGGTAAAGATAGGAAGAATGGCAATCGTGAAAAACACAATCCCCAAACCACCGATCCACTGCGTCAGGCTTCGCCAGAAAAGCATACCGTGGGAAAGGGATTCAATATCATCGAGAATAGTAGCTCCTGTAGTGGTAAACCCGGACATGGTTTCGAAAAAGGCATTGGTTATCGTATCAATGCTTCCGCTAAAATAAAAAGGAAGCATGCCGAAAAAGGTAAAAAACACCCATGAAAGAGTGACCACACAATATCCGTCTCTCCGGCTCATCTTATTCTCCGCTCCCCGTCCGTAGAGCAGTAACAATCCGCCTACCACAGCATTGATGATACAGGTGTAAAGAAAGTATTTATAATCACTTTCCCCGTAACCAGCCGACACTCCGGCACAAAGTAAGAACATCCCCAATTCGATAAATAGCAACATACCCAACACGCGCCCTATCATCTTCCGGTTAATCATGCTATTATTCTTACTCCGAATATACAGACTGTTATCTGAAATGTACTCTTCCATAACTCATGAATCATTTTGTATGTTCCCCTCATAGCCAAGAGTATGCCAAAATGAAAAGGATTCTGATAATTAGCTTGTAATCAATGCAATATTTTTTTCATTTTGAATAAGTAATCTCTAAATACCCTACCAAAATGAAAGGGTGCTTTTCAAAATAGAAAAAAGAAGAAGGTGTATTTTAACAGAATACGCCTGCATTTCTGCATAATCTTCGCTATCTTTGTCATTCCAAAGTGTAAAAAAGAAAGAGATGAAAGCATCACGCATTGCGCACGAAAAGAAAACGGTAGAGTTGATGATCCGCCTCTATTGCCGGAAAAAAGAAAAAAATACAATTCTTTGTGCCGACTGTGAAGAGTTGCTCCGCTATGCCCACGCACGTCTCGACCATTGTCCGTTTGGAGAGAAGAAGAGTGCATGCAAGGAATGCACCGTACATTGTTACAAACCCGTCATGCGCGAACGAATGCGACAGGTGATGCGTTTCTCCGGACCGAGGATGTTGCTTTATGCACCCTGGCAGGCCATACGACATTTATTGAACCTATAACTTACTAAAAAAATCAGTAATGAAAAAAGCCATTATCATTGGCGCTACCTCCGGCATCGGACAAGAAGTTGCAAAATGTCTGTTACTGGATGGATGGCAAATCGGAGTAGCCGGCAGACGGCAATCTGCTCTCGAAAACCTACAACGGGCAGCACCGGATCAGATTCAAATTCAAACGTTGGACGTAACCCAGGAAGATGCAGGCGAGAAATTGAATATGCTCATCGACAAGGTGGGCGGCATGGATTTGTTTCTTCTTAGCTCGGGCATCGGTTTCCAGAATACGAATCTGAACATGGAGGTGGAGCTGAACACAGCATACACGAATGTAGAGGGATTTATCCGCATGGTGGATACCGCTTTCATCTATTTCAGGAAAAGCGGAGGCGGCCACCTGGCAGTCATCAGCTCCATCGCGGGAACGAAAGGACTTGGAGTGGCTCCTGCCTACTCTGCCACCAAACGCTTCCAGAACACTTACATAGATGCTCTCGAACAACTTTCATATTTACAAAAACTGAATATCCGTTTTACTGATATCCGTCCCGGATTTGTTGCCACCGACTTGCTCAACGACGGGAAACATTATCCGCTATTGATGGATGCAGCGAAAGTGGGACGTCACATCGCCTGGTCACTGGAGCGGAAACAACGGATAGTAGTGATCGACTGGCGCTACCGGATACTGGTCTTTTTCTGGAAAATGATTCCCCGTTGGATGTGGAAACGGCTGCCCGTGAAAACCAATTAACACCAAAAGCAAACCAGGAAAGAAATAAATGAATAAATAGCAAGACCGGATTACTTCTTTTCCAATATTTCTACTTACATTTGTCTTGTAACATAAACTTATAATCTAACAAAAAAAGATGGAACAAAAATTTTGTCAAAGTTGCGGTATGCCGATAGACGACTCAACTTTTGGAAAAGAAGCGGACGGTAGCAAGAACGAAGATTATTGCCACTATTGCTATGCGGACGGACATTTCACGAAAGAGTGTACCATGGACGAGATGATCGAGCTTAATCTGAATTATCTGGATGAGTTCAATAAAGACTCGGAAGTGAAATACACAGTGGAGGAAGCACGGAAAACGATGAAGGAGTACTTTCCACAGTTGAAGAGGTGGAAACAGTAATTGAGAAATAAAAGGAGCTTTCAGGCATGAATACATATTCAGACCTGAAAGCTTATCTACTTATTTTCTTTTATAAAATCCGTAAAGTTCGACCAGTCTTCTACACGAAACGCACGAAGATCACGAACTGACGCCTGAAACCAAGGAATACGTTTCAAAGCGTCAATTGCACGAAAAAGATTTGCCATATCAGTTTTCTCTGTTAGATATACACTACCCTGCGTATTATAAAACTCATACTGACGCAACACTTTATTTATTTCAAAATAGGCATTGTTATAAGGCTCTCCATAATTGGCACGTAGGTCTGTAATGACCATATCAAAGGCTATTGCATACATACATTATCCTCATTTACAGGAATAAAATATTTCTGCTCACCAAAGAAAATACGGTTAAATTTATCACGAATCGCTATAACTAAGCCTTTGAACGGATTATGTTCAATATCAATTACTGTACCCTCTATCCATTCATCGAGTCCCGTTAATCTAGGATCCACTTTTACCTTTTCACCTTCTTTTATCATAACACTATTTTTCTTCATTGATTTCCAATTACAAAGATAATATTATTTCCTTTTCCGACGAATCAAAAGCGAGTATTTAACCATTTATTTCCGGGTGTCTTTCCAACCACTTCACTGCATAAGAGCACGTTGCTTTCGGCTTCATCCCGTTAGCTAATGCATAGGCGTAAGCAGCTTTTACCAAAGCAGCGGCAATCCCCCGCCCTTCAATGGGTTGTGGCACAATTGTGTGGATAATATCAAGAGAATCACCTATCAGGCGATATTGTACAAAGGCGGTGCGACCGTCTACTTCTGTCTTGAACAATTTTTGTTCGGGCTGATGAATAATTTCGTAATCCATAATTTCTGTTGTTTTAAAGTTGGTTTATCGTCCGTTAAATACTTTCGCTAAACAATCTTATATTATTTATTAGGTGCGGATTGCATAAACTGATATATGTATATGCCTGCGATCAGAGTTGCTCGATCCACTTCAACTGGCTCGTATCGTATCCACGACGTTCGGCAGCGGTGACGAGTTTCTTCTTGATTTCTTCCGGCAGTTGGGGTGTACGGCTTAGTATCCAGAGATATTTATCAGTACTGCTGCCTACCAGGGCATAATTGTAATTCTCTTCATCCAGTTCCAAGACATAATAATCAGAATAGAAACTAAGGAAGAAAGACACTTTCAGTTTGCCCGGCTGTGTGGGATCGGGTATTTTGGCGTGTCCGTTGGCAGTCTTGCAGATGTCGTAAGGAGAATTACGTTTGCATCCCCGGTTCTCCACACGAATCATGCCGTCGGGACGGAGCGTGTAAGTAGCCGTGACGTCTACAAGTCCGTATTCAAAACGATTCTCGTAGCGGGCTATTTCATACCAAAGTCCCATATACCGATGCAAATCGAGAGAGGTAACCGTACTATGGTCCGTACCTCTGAAAAGACGTCCGACATTGGGAATGGAGAAATGAAATCCCGCCTCCGTAAGACGCGTTGAGCGAACTCTCTGGCCAGCAGTCAGGAAAGATGCCGCTTCACCATATAAGATACGGAAAATTCGTTGCGGAGCTACCATCGTTGTCCATGCCCGATAAGCCTTTCCCATCGCACGGGTGAAAGCATATTGCGAGATCTGCTGCGGAGCAACCAGGTTATATACCCCATGTGTCTCTTCGTGAGTGATAAAGAACTCCATTGCACGGCAAAGATCCCGTATCGATATCCACGGAAAAACCTGTGTACCGGGACCGATGGCGGTGGCTATCTTGGTGGCTTGCAAAGGGCGAAGCATCTGCTGCATCGCTCCCCCGTCCGGAGAAAGCACTACGCCGAAGCGTGTAATAACGAGCCTTGTAGGTTCGGGACAGTGTTTCGCCTCTTTTTCCCACGCATAGCAAAGATCGGACAGAAAACCTTCTCCACGGGTACGGGTATATTCGTCCACCTCCGCTTCCGAAGGATAATAACCTACGGCAGAAGCCGAAATCATCAGTTTCGGTTTCGTTTTGACTGCGTTCAAAGCGCGGATAATACGATTGGTTACAACAATACGACTGTTGAAAAGCTCCTGTTTATATTCCGGTGTCCAACGTTTATTGATAGGTGCACCTGCCAGGTTGATGACAACATCACAATGGGTCAGTGTCTGAATCAAATAACCGGACATACCTTCGCGAAACATCGACCTTCCTAGAGGAATGATCCGATGTCCGCCCTTTTCTGTAAGATAATTAGAAAGATGTTTACCTATATATCCGGTAGCTCCGGTCATTGCTATATTCATCTTGATTCGTTGTTTATTTTAACTCTATTAGAAAAACGTATAAAATGCAAGAAAAGTTCTTTGAAAAAAGCAAAATGAGGTTATCTTTGCAAGATAGACGTAAACATTGAAGCATCCAAAAAGGTTATAAAATGAAAAGACAAATGAAAATCAACTATATTCTTACATTTATATTAGTATTTTGCATCGGTGCTTCCATCCCAATATTGACAGGCAGCAGCCAAGTGAACGAACAACATTCCGCCAAATCGGAAGTGCCTTATTGTGTCACTCCGCCTACTGTTCCCGCACAGGTCACCTTCGACGGGGAAACGATCGACCTCCGGCGCTATGACCGCCGCGAACGGATGGACCGCGAGATGATGGCCTTCACCTATATGCACTCCACCACCATGCTATTAATCAAGCGCGCCAACCGTTACTTCCCCATCATCGAACCGATACTGAAAGCAAACGGTATCCCCGACGACTTCAAATACCTGATGGTCATCGAGAGCAATCTGAATAACATCGCACGCTCTCCGGCAGGAGCAGCAGGTCTATGGCAATTTATGCCTGCCACCGGACGGGAATTCGGGCTGGAAGTGAACGATAACGTAGACGAACGCTATCATATTGAAAAAGCAACCGTTGCCGCCTGCAAATACTTCAAACAGGCGTATGCCAAATATGGCGATTGGATGGCTGTCTCCGCCGCCTATAACGCCGGACAGGGACGTATCTCCTCCCAACTTGAAAAGCAGTTGGCAAGTCATGCCATGGACTTATGGCTGGTAGAGGAAACTTCCCGCTACATGTTCCGCCTGCTGGCAGCCAAAGAGATATTCAATAACCCGCAACGTTACGGATTCCTCTTGAAACGGGAACATCTGTATCCGCCTATTCCTTATAAAGAGGTAACCGTCAACACTTCTATCGACGATCTGAACGACTACGCAAAATCACAGGGAATCACCTATGCCCAACTTCGTGATGCCAACCCCTGGCTGCGCGACACTTCATTGAAAAACAAGACCGGAAAGACATACATTCTCTATATTCCTACACAAGAGGGAATGTATTACAACCCGCAAAAGACCGTTGCCTACAATAAACAGTGGGTCATCGACTAAAAAGGCTTTTTCTTTAATTCCGGCCAAACACTATTGATATGAAACTGAAAGAAAGAATCCATCGTTTTTTGCATGACGAGAAACTGAAACGAAAGTTATACGTCATCATCTTCGAATCGGACACCCCTGCCGGGAAATTGTTCGACGTGATTCTTATCGCCTGTATTCTGGTCAGCGTATTGCTCGTCATCATCGAAAGCCTGAAAGGACTTCCCACCTATCTGACGACTCCGTTCGTCATTATGGAATTCCTTTTCACCGGCTTCTTTACTTTCGAATACCTGACGAGAATCTACTGTTCACCCCGTCCCCGGAAATACATATTCAGCTTTTTCGGTATCGTAGACTTACTGGCCACATTGCCTCTTTACATCGGTCTGCTCTTTCCGGGCGCCCGCTATCTACTCATCATCCGTGCCTTCCGCCTGATACGTGTGTTCCGCGTCTTCAAGCTTTTCAACTTTCTGAATGAGGGGGAACGGCTGCTCACTGCCTTGCGTGAAAGTAGTAAGAAGATTGCAGTGTTCTTCCTGTTTGTCGTCATTCTGGTGACTTCCATCGGAACGCTAATGTATATGATTGAAGGAACGCAACCCAACTCCCAGTTCAACAATATCCCGAACAGCATCTATTGGGCTATCGTCACCATGACTACCGTAGGTTATGGAGATATTACTCCCGCCACCGGCCTCGGAAAATTCCTTTCCGCCTGTGTCATGCTGATCGGTTACACGATTATTGCCGTACCCACAGGTATCGTATCTGCCTCCATGATGAAAGAGTATAAACGCAGGAGAGACAAAGAATGTCCCAACTGCCATCGCTCCGGACACGAAGATAATGCAGAGTTTTGCAAATATTGCGGCCACAGCCTAAACCCATCCGAAACCAAAGCGGAAGAGAAATAAATCCTCTACGATCTACGCCGGACGAAATGCTCGAATAAGACAATGAAAACGCATCCCACAGCATAGCAGGCAATATCTCCCCAATCGAACGTAGAACCCAGCACAATTCGGGCTACGCGGTTCGTGACACCCAATGTTTCCACCAGCTGGAAGTATTGCAAGACTTCTACAAAACAGGCAAAAAGAAAGACATAAAACGGCATCCGCGGAATCCCCGTCGGCAGAAAGATACGTACAAAGCTATATACCAGCACTACAACCAGCATATCTCCGACATAGGGACGTATGAAACGGTCGCGCACATACAAAGCTATCAACACCTCCATACAGAAGATCACCAGAAAGCTGATTATATAAAAAATTCTTTTCTTCATTATTTGCTCGGTCGCGGGATTAAACATTTATTTGAATCTGCGAATATACGATAAAATGAATTGGATACGTTCAAATATTACTAAATGATTGATACAAAAAGGGGAAATAATTGTATATTTATGGTTCTAAGCATTTTTCCACAAACAATAAAAAACAGAAAGGAGATTGAACACATGATGTTGAATATGGATTTTGTAATCCGTTTATTGGTCGCCGGAATACTGAGAACCATCATTGGACTGGATCGTGAATACCGTGCCAAAGAAGCCGGATACCGCACTCATTTTCTCGTGTCGCTAGGTAGTGCTTTGATTATGATTGTTTCCCAATACGGATTTCAGGAAATTATAAAAGAAAGTAGTGTCACACTCGATCCCAGTCGGGTGGCGGCACAGGTTGTCAGCGGTATCGGATTTATCGGTGCAGGAACCATCATCTTTCAAAAACAGATTGTACGCGGATTGACTACCGCCGCAGGAATCTGGGCAACAGCAGGTATCGGCTTGGCGGTAGGTGCAGGAATGTACACCATCGGTATTGCCGCCACGGTGTTAACCCTCGTCGGACTGGAACTACTTAGCTATCTATTTAAAAGCATCGGAATGAAAAGCTCGATGGTTTCTTTCTCAACTCCCAACAAAGACATACTGAAACAGATAGCGGACAGATTCAACTCTAAAGACTACCTGATAGTCTCTTACGAGATGGAAACGCAACACACGGGTGAAACAGAATATTATCAGGTTACGATGGTTATCAAGTCGAAACGAAATAATGATGAAGGGCATCTGCTTTCGCTGATACAGGAATTTCCGGATGTAACGGTGCAGCGAATTGAATAGTCAGACTTTCGCTCCTCTCCCAAAATGGAAATCTACTTTTGCTTTTCCGTCAGATACTTCCAATAACGTACAGGCATATCCTGCCTGTGCTTCCTCGGATTCATGCGTTCTTTGATACAAATGGCCTTGAAATATGTCTTCCAAAGTTGTTGGAAAAGCTTCTCATCCTTGTCCATCAGACTTTCGTCCAGCATCCCCGTAATCAAATGGGATTCACGACTGTCATCATCAAACGAGATAGTCGTCACCTCCTGCAAGTCATAATAAAATCCGTAACGGCGTTTCATGTCGTAAATAATCCACTTCTGATCGGCAAAACGGTCTTTGAAATGGTGAACCGTCAGCGGGAGCGCATTATACTGCGGTTCGAAAGCGGCAAAGAATGTACCGTCGGCAGCTTTCTGGAAACGGACAAACTGCATCAGGTGCACACGTTCGCCATCCACCTTCTTCCATATTTGCACCAATTGCAAAACGTCCGGATCACCAAAATTGGTTTCAATGGACCGGGGCGCGTCGATCGCTTTACGGATATAACGAAAAATAAGCATCCCTACTTCCGGAAGTTCCGACAGCCAACTTTGCGTGAGGCACCCCAAAGCGGAAGAGGAAACTTTCTTCTGTAATCCCCGCCACACACGCCCGGCCTTTTCTTCATCGGTCACTACCGTATGCAGCTCATCACAAAATAAAGGCAAAGCATCTCCTTCCGACAGCAAAGCATCGGGGAAAGTCTTGCGGAAATAGGCGTCGAACACAGCCGTCAGCAGACCATCAAAGGTTTTATCGTAAATATAAACACTAAACATATTTACTATTAGACAATTTACGATTTACTATTTAAGTTACTATTAGACAATTTACAATTGAATTTACTATTAGACGATTTACGCTTGGTATCACTTTTGAATAGTAAATTGTCTAATCGTAAATTATTCTTATTCGCCAAAATCAAGCAACAACTGGCGTTCATCCACTTTCTTTTTTGGTTTCGGCAACAATAAGCTGCGCACTCGTTGCGGAGAAAGTTCGTTCACCGTCTGCATCTGAAGAGGCAGTTCTTTGCAAGTGATGAAATATTGCGCTTTCTTCATCACCACTCCTATCTTCTTCAGTTCATAAAATCCCAGCCGCGAAAAACGACGGGAAGCAACAATCAGTTTCGCCGACTTCACCCCTACTCCCGGCACACGGAGCAACATTTCGTAGTCTGCCTTATTGATGTCAACAGGAAACTGTTCGGGATGGCGCAAAGCCCACGAAAGTTTCGGGTCTATTTCGAGATCGAGATCCGGATAGGAATCATCCACAATTTCATCTACCTTGAATTGATAAAAACGCAATAACCAGTCAGCCTGATAGAGCCGGTTTTCACGTACCAGAGGCGGCTGTTTCAATGCCGGAAGGCGCTTATCATACGTATTCACGGAAACGTAGCCCGAGTAATAGACACGTTTCATGGTGGGGCGCCCATAAAGTGCCGACGAAAGAAAAAGAATATCTTTATCCGATTCGGAGGTAGCTCCCACAATCACCTGGGTACTTTGTCCCGCAGGTGCGAAACGCGGTGCGTGGCGAAACTTCTGCCGTTCTTCTTTACTCTCCAACACGCCTTGTTGAATGTATTTCATCGGAGCAAATACGCTTTTATGGTCTTTTTCCGGTGCAAGCAGTTTCAAATTTTCTTCTTTGGGAATTTCGACGTTGACGCTAAGACGATCGGCATACAATCCGGCTTCATTCACTAATTCGCGACTGGCTCCGGGAATACTCTTGAGATGGATATAACCGTTAAAACGGTACACTTGCCGCAAATCTTTGGCTACACGCACAAGTCTCTCCATTGTATAGTCCGGATTACGGACCACTCCGGAGCTAAGAAACAGCCCTTCGATATAGTTACGACGGTAGAATTCCATTGTCAGCTCCACCAATTCCGAAACGGAAAAGGTAGCGCGGGGAAGATCGTTGCTACGACGGTTGACGCAATAGGCACAATCGTAAATGCAATAATTGGTAAGCATGATTTTCAATAGCGAGATACATCGACCGTCCTCGGCAAAACTGTGGCATATCCCCCATCCTCCCACAGTGTTTCCCAGCGTTCCCGGCTTATTGGAACGCACCGTACCACTGGAAGAACAGGAAACATCGTACTTGGCAGATTCTGCAAGTATCTTCAGTTTAGCTAAGACGTTTTCGTTCATCATTCCCGATCTTGATTCTTTTCGCAAATATACGATTTAATTTGAGATGCGTATAGAAGAAAAAAGTTTGCCCCCTACAAATTGCAAATAAATCATTTAAAAGAACCACAAAAATATAAAAAGCCCGGACTTACATCTTGGGAGACATCTCTTTTCTAAAAAAGCGATTCACCCAAACGAACCGCTTTTTATGCTATAAATAATTGCCACTATCCGTACTAAAACAATAAAAAGTCATTCCGCATTAAAACAAAAAGAGGGCATATCGCTTCACGATATGCCCTCTTTTTCAATATCCTAGTAGTCTTCTAAATTATTTTTTAGAAGCTTCCAAAGATGCTTTACGGAATTCTTTCATTGCTTTTTCGATTTCCAAAGAAGCTTTACGAGCGCGAGTTCCTGCTGCTTTGTTACCGTTTTCGATCTGTGCGTTAGCATCTTTTGAGAAGTCAGCATAAAGAGCTGCTACCTTTTCTACCAATTCTTTCATAATCCTTTTATTTTTTTCGTTAATAATGTGCCGCAAAAATACACTGTTTCCCGAAATAAAAGCATAAAATCAATATTTTTTTTGAAATAATCTTCGAAAAATATCTAAAAAAGGGGCTTTTTACCTTTTTTACCTACCTTTGTAGCCATGAAACTGCTTACAGATACCGATTATATACATGCACTGATTGCTGAAGGAGAGCACCAGCAACAGGACTTTAAATTCGAAATTTCCGACGCACGCAAAATAGCCAAAACACTTTCGGCTTTTGCCAACACGAACGGAGGACGATTACTTATTGGCGTTAAAGACAATGGTAAAATCGCAGGAGTACGCTCCGAAGAAGAAAAATATATGATTGAAGCCGCCGCACAACTTTATTGCGTGCCGGAAGTGGAATATTCTCTGCAAACATACATAGTGGAAGGACGACAAGTGTTAGTGGCAACCATCGAAGAAACTCCACATAAACCGGTTTACGCCAAGGACGAAACCGGAAAGCCCCTAGCCTATCTCCGCATCAAGGACGAAAATATTCTGGCAACTCCCATACATCTCCGTGTATGGCAACAGAGCGATAGCCCCCGTGGAGAACTCATCCGCTACACCGAACGTGAACAGCTCCTGCTCGATCAACTGGAGCACGGAACTTTACTCTCACTCAACCGTTACTGTCGACAAACCGGACTTTCACGACGTGCCGCTGAACATCTGCTCGCCAAATTTGTTCGTTATGATATTGTGGAACCTGTATTCGAAAATCATAAATTTTACTTCCGAATAAAAGACGAATAACCACAAACAATGCTTTATACTTAATACTTAACTATGACTTTTATCAACGAGATTAATGACATACTTTGGACGTATATTCTAATTATTATGTTATTAGGATGTGCTGTCTGGTTCAGCATACGGACACGCTTTGTACAATTTCGCATGATCCGGGAAATGATCGTGCTGTTAAGCGAATCCGCCGGCAAAGGAAAACAAGGAGAGAAACATGTATCTTCTTTTCAGGCATTCGCTATTTCTATCGCCAGCCGTGTGGGTACGGGGAATCTTGCGGGAGTGGCTACTGCCATTGCCATCGGAGGTCCCGGGGCTATTTTCTGGATGTGGGTCATCGCACTGTTAGGGGCTTCGAGTGCTTTCATAGAGTCTACTTTGGGACAATTATACAAAATACGCGGAAAGGATTCGTTCATCGGAGGACCTGCTTATTATATGAAGAAAGGGTTGAAACAACCGTGGATGGGAATGCTTTTTGCCGTATTAATAAGCATTACTTTCGGGTTTGCTTTCAATTCTGTACAGAGTAATACGATCTGTGCTGCGGCAGAGCATGCTTTTGGGTTCAATCATATTATATTGGGAGGTGTGCTGACTTTGCTGACATTGCTTATCATCTTTGGAGGTATTCAACGCATTGCCCGCGTCAGTAGTATTATCGTGCCTGTTATGGCTTTGGGATATGTAGGGCTGGCACTGGTTATTGTTGCACTCAATATCATTCATTTACCGGGTGTTATCGCACTGATTGTCAGCCATGCTTTCGGTTGGGAGCAGGCATTGGCAGGAGGAGTTGGTATGGCATTAATGCAGGGCATCAAGAGAGGACTTTTCAGCAATGAGGCCGGTATGGGTTCGGCCCCGAATGCGGCTGCCACGGCTCATGTCAGCCATCCCGTAAAACAAGGGTTGATACAGACTTTGGCGGTATTTACAGATACATTATTGATATGTACCTGTACGGCTTTTATCATCCTCTTTAGTGGGGCTCCTCTGGATGGTTCGGCTAATGGAGTGCAGCTGACTCAACAGGCGTTGACAAACGAAATAGGTTCTTCGGGCAGTATCTTCGTTGCCGTAGCTCTTTTCTTTTTTGCTTTCAGCAGTATTCTGGGGAATTATTATTATGGTGAGGCTAATATCCGTTTTATCACTCACCGGAAATGGGTACTTCATGGTTACAGGATATTGGTGGGTGGTATGGTGCTCTTCGGTTCACTTGCCACATTGGATATGGTATGGAGCCTGGCAGATGTCACGATGGCGTTAATGGCTATCTGTAATCTGATTGCTATCCTTTTCCTCGGAAAATATGCTATCCGTCTGCTAAATGATTACCGGGCGCAAAAGAAAGCTGGCATCCAAAGCCCTGTTTTTAAGAAAGAGACAATGCCGGACATCGAAAAGGACTTGGAATGTTGGTGAAAACCAACTGTTTTTGTACCTTTGCACGCAAATTGACAGATGGTAGTTATTTTATATACCTTCCACACGCTCAAATAGTAAATTGTAAATAATAAAATTGTAGAGATAACAATGGGCTTATTTGGTTTATTCAAGAAAAAATCCGATGAAACGAAAGTCGGCAATGTAGAAGATTTCATATCACTGACACGGGTGTATTTCCAGTCAGTTATCGCCACAAACCTCGGTATCACTAATATCCGCTTCTTGCCGGACGTAGCTAACTTCAAACGTTTGTTTAAAGTTCCTACTCAAAACGGTAAACTGGGATTGGCCGAAAAATCTGCTGCGCGCAAAATGCTGATGCAGGATTATGGGTTGAACGAGAACTTCTTTAAGGAAATCGACTCTTCCGTGAAACGTAACTGCCGCACTCAAAATGATATTCAATCTTATTTGTTCATGTATCAGGGATTTTCCAATGATCTGATGATGTTGATGGGAAATCTGATGCAGTGGAAGTTTCGTATGCCGTCGATCTTTAAGAAGGCTTTGTATGGTATGACACAGAAAACGGTACACGATGTTTGTACCAAGACAGTGTGGAAGGCTGATGATGTGCATAAAACGGCTGCGACTGTTCGCCAGTACAAAGAGCGTTTGGGATACTCTGAACAGTGGATGACGGATTATGTGTATAATATTGTTCTTCTTGCCAAGAAGGAGCCGAAACGGAAGAACGACGACACGGAAACGAAAAAATAAGTCGCTTTAAATGTTAGAAAATCGTAAAGATTAATAGGATAGAAAAAGCGGGGGTTTTGTACCTCCGCTTTTTTTGTTATCTTTATGTACTTTTTTCTTTTGTCTTGATACAAAAGAAAAAGTACCCAAAAGAAAAAATCAAGGCTGCGCCTGCCCGGCTACTCCGGTTTCATTCCCGTCTAAAGGGTAGAAACTCGCTTCGCTCAAACAGTCTGCCCTTCTTAACGCCGGTAATAAAACCTTCGCTTGACGCCGTGCAGACGAGGCCGGAGGAGGACCATGCGGTATGGTAGTATATTATAATAATTAAAAAATAGAGAGATTGCTTATGAAACAAAAGAAAATGCTTGCGCTTACTTTTTCACAGTTGAAACAAATCTATAATCAAGAAATTCCGGAAGTGGTGGAGATAGCTGATAAGAGCTCTTCTGTGGAAGAGTTCAAGGCTGGGATGCTGCGTTTTTTGGAAATTTGCAGGATAGAAAATGAGGCTGCGGAGGAGGCGAGGGAGCAAATTCGACTCTTACTCGATTATGATGGACAGAATGTCCATGAACTGTCTACTGGACAGGATATGTCAGTACAGACGATTCGGTTGCTTTATGAGTTTCTGACGGGAACGTTGGAAAATATGGAGATACCGACGGATTTGTTTATTGAAATTTTCCAGATGTTTAAACGGTTGAAGGGAGAGGTTGTGCCTTTACCATCGCCACAGCGTATCAAAAGTAGGAATGACCGGTGGGAAACGGGATTGGATGAAGAGGTACGTGAAGTGCGGGATGAGAATAAGGAGCGGATGTTGCACTTGTTGATTCAGAAGATTGAAAACAGGAAGTCGAAGCCTTCGGTGCGTTTTCACTTTGAGGAGGGAATGAGTTATGAAGAAAAATACAGGTTGGTCAATGAGTGGTGGAACGATTTCCGCTTTCATTTGGCAATGGCTGTGAAAAGTCCGGGCGAGTTGAATCGATTCCTGGGAAATTCACTTTCGTCAGAGACTATGTATTTGCTTTATCGTGCCCGGAAGAAGGGTATGCCGTTCTTTGCAACTCCTTATTATTTATCGTTGCTTAATGTAACGGGATATGGGTATAATGACGAGGCTATTCGGAGTTATATTCTGTATTCTCCACGTTTGGTGGAGACGTATGGAAATATTCGCGCGTGGGAGAAAGAGGATATTGTAGAAGCCGGGAAGCCTAATGCTGCGGGATGGCTTTTGCCGGACGGGCATAACATTCATCGGCGGTATCCGGAGGTGGCTATTCTCATTCCTGACACTATGGGACGGGCTTGCGGAGGACTTTGTGCTTCCTGTCAGCGTATGTATGATTTTCAGAGCGAGCGGTTGAATTTCGAATTTGAGTCTTTACGCCCGAAGGAATCATGGGATCGTAAGTTGCGTCGGTTAATGGCTTATTTTGAAGAGGATACGCAATTGCGGGATATTCTTATTACAGGAGGCGATGCGCTGATGAGTCAAAATAAAACGCTTCAGAATATTCTGGATGCGGTGTATCGGATGGCGGCACGCAAACAAAGGGCGAATCTTGAACGCAAGGATGGAGAGAAATATGCGGAATTGCAACGGGTACGGTTGGGGTCACGTCTGTTGGCTTATTTGCCGATGCGTATCAACGACGGGCTGGTTGATGTTCTGCGGGAATTCAAGGAGAAAGCATCGGCTATCGGTGTGAAACAGTTTATTATACAGACTCATTTCCAGACACCGCTGGAGGTTACTCCTGAAGCTAAAGAAGCGATCCGGAAGATTCTTTCTGCGGGATGGATTATTACGAATCAGTTGGTATATACGGTGGCTGCTTCACGTAGAGGGCATACGACCCGGCTTCGTCAGGTGCTCAATTCGTTGGGGGTGGTATGTTATTACACTTTCTCGGTAAAGGGATTCAATGAGAATTATGCAGTATTTGCACCCAACAGTCGTTCAATGCAGGAGCAACAGGAGGAAAAGATTTATGGCCGTATGACACCGGAACAGGCGGAGGAGTTATATAAGATATTAGAGACGAAAGTAGGAACAGAAGAGGAGCCTAAAGAGGATGTTGCCAAGCAATTAAGACGCTTCATGAGAAAGCATCATTTACCTTTCCTTGCCACTGATCGCAGCGTATTGAATTTACCGGCTATCGGTAAAAGCATGACTTTCCAGTTGGTGGGACTAACTGAAGAAGGAAAACGAATTCTACGCTTCGAACATGACGGTACTCGTCATCATAGCCCGATTATCGATCAGATGGGGCAGATTTATATTGTAGAGAATAAATCGCTAGCTGCTTACCTGCGCCAGTTAGCCAAGATGGGAGAAGATCCGGAAGACTATGCTTCTATATGGAATTATACGAAAGGAGAAACCGAACCTCGTTTCAGTCTTTACGAGTATCCTGATTTCCCCTTCCGCACAACAGATAAAATGAGTAATTTAAGTATTAAGAATTAGGTATTAAGTATTAATCGACAAGCATCAACTAACAAGTATTAATCAACGCCTATCAAGTATAAACCAGCGGCTTCGGTAATACTTATTACTTAATACTTGTTTCTACTACTTGTTTCCTACTCTTTTACCCGTATTACTATATTTGCAATAATTGCAGTTAGGCCTCCGGTGGTAATCCCTGAAGAGAAGATACTTCGAATTGCTTCCGGAGCTTGTTGTAATACGTCCGGCATTAGTTCTACCCCTAAGCCTAAGGAGAGGCTGACTGCTAATACCAAAGTTTCTTTACGGCCTATTTCTTGTGAGGAGACAATACGGATTCCCGCCGCTGCTACTGTGCCGAACATTAGTAAGGTTGCACCGCCCAGTACAGGATCGGGCATTAAGGAAAATACGGCACCTACGATGGGAAATAAACCCAAAAGGACGAGCATTGCTGCGATATAATAACCAACATAACGGCTGGCTACTCCGGTCAGTTGGATAATACCGTTGTTTTGTGCAAAGATGGAGTTTGGAAAAGAGTTGAATACACCGGCGAGAAAGGAGTTGAATCCATCTGCCATTACTCCACCGGAAACCCGTTTCAAATAGGAATCTCCTTCAATGGGAAGTCCGGAAATCATAGAGTTGGCAGTTACATCACCTGTTGCTTCAATGGCAGTTATCAAGTAAACCAGACCAATGGCTATAAAAGAAGACACATTGAAATCAACACCATATTTAAAAGGCTGGGGAATATTAAAACTCATCAGCATTTCCACATTCAACGCACTCATATCCACTTTTCCCAGAGCAAATGCCAAACCATAGCCAAGGCAAAGTCCGAGTACAATGGAACTCATACGCAGGTATTTGTTCCCGCAACGGTTGAAAAACAAGACGCTAAGAAGTACCAGTGCTGCAATAGACAGGTTTTCCCACGTAGCAAACGTACCATTATCCATAGCTGCATATCCGCCTCCGCAAGATACGATACCTACCTTTATCAGACTCAATCCGATAAGCAGCACGACAATACCGGAAACCAGCGGAGTGATAATATTACGCAGATATTTGAATGTGCGGCTGACAATCATTTCGATAGGCGCAGCAGCCATACAGGAACCGAAAATTAACGGTAATCCGCCTACCATCCCTGTGGCAATGATAGGGCCGATAAAAGAAAAACTGGTTCCCTGGATGCAGAGCAGTCTTGCTCCTATCACACCAAAGCGGCGGCATTGTATAAAGGTAGATACTCCCGAAGCAAAAAGAGACATGGAAACCAGAAAGCTTGTCTTTTCTACATCAAGTTTCAAGGCACTTGCGATGATAAGCGGAGGTGTAATGATCGCTACGAAAATAGCCAAAAGATGTTGTAAAGCCGCAAACAAGGCGTCTTTAAAAGGGGGACGGTCTTCTACGCCGTAGATTAAATCAGTTTTCATTTAACAGGGTTTCTATATATTTTTTTAAGTTCCGCAGAGGGATAAACAGAGATTATTCTGAAGTCCGGCTTCTTTTAGTCCGACTTTTTTTAATTCTATTTCTTATAATCCGTTTTTTAGTTCAGCGTCCATTTCAGAGCGAGTGTCGGGATAACATAAAAGCCATCACGACCGCCGAAGTCATTACTTAATTCGACTTCGGAGCCAACACTAAGATTGAAATTTTTATTTACTCCTTTGATTTTGTTTAGGTTTACCCAGAATTGTGGTTCGGAGAGAAAGATAGTCTTTCCATAGTTGGTTTCTTCGCGCCACCAGTCGGCAAAGCCGGAGAAAGTGAGCAGATTGCGGCAGAAATTTACGTACCACGTACCTGTCAGCTGGAAGTTGTTGGGCGATTGGTGTTTCTGAATATACTTATACATAGCAGTCAGCGTGAAGCCTTTGGAAAAGGAAGCATTATTAAAAGTGTAGGTAGCTCCTGCCAGATAAGCATTTTTATAAGACATGCCTTTCGATAATCCACCGTTATATTCAAGATGTGCAGAGAAAGGACCTTTCCAGAATTTTATCTCACGTGCTATTTCCCAATAAGCGGAAGCGACACCCTCGGAGGTGTAATCCATATCAACAAAGAAATAAGTGCTTCCCCAAGTATCAGGATGAAACTTCTCCACAGTGGAGGTGAACAGCGGGCGACCTTGCAAATCTTTATCATACAAAGAACGTCCGAAATCATAATGTAGCTGAATGTTTTGCGCCTGCAATCTCGGTACGCCAGAGAGCAACATACAAAGGAAAAGAGCAGAGATAATCTGTTTCATAAGTAAATGTGTTTAAATGAAGATGCAAAAATAGTTAAAGCTACACATATAAGCACATTACTTCTGTCTTTTTTTATTCCAGGTTATTATTTCCCGTATCCCACCAGAGTCTTGTACCTCCATGGTCATCTCCGCCTAAAGCCTCGACAAGAGCAGAATATTGCTCCGGGTCTTCTGTCTGCAATGTACCTGGGAAATTAAGACGGCGCACCATGATCTCCGTGTCGATGCATCCGCTCCTACTATGATTGAATCGAACGGGAAATAAACGGGGGTATCCCGTTCGTCTTTGTTCGGCCCAAGCTTCGCAACCTTCCGGGAACATGGCAATCCACTTCTGCGTGATAATCTTCTCCAGTTTTGTCTCCTTATCATCCTGCGGATTCCATTTGGGAGTGACTTTACAACGCGCTTCTATATTATTTTCTTCATCATAAGTGTCTATAAAGTCGGAAGCTGTCAGCTCACTTTTCAGGTAATCCTCCACCCCATAAATTCCCCATTGATGAAAAGAGGTAGTTACGCCGTTCCGGTAACAAGCTTCTTCATCTTCATCGGTCCACCCGCGCAAAGCGGCTTCGGCACGCAGAAACCAGACTTCCGAAGCAGTCATCAGAGGCGCATCGGTGCTTTGCAGGACAAACAGCTTCGACAATCCGGAATAATGACTATGAGCAAAACATGTCCCTTGACGAATTCCACGATATTGTCCTTTCAAAGCTTCATCCGTACAGTGTTCGAAATAAGCTCCAAGACGAGGATCATCATATCCGACCAAGATTGATTCCATGTTAGCACTCATGTAAGTTTCATTCCACACACGGTTAAGTTCTCCCAATGGATTGGTATATCCGGATTTGGTAGAAACGATTGCTCCGCCTGTTTCCGCTTCAAAGAAGCCATAATCGTTTTCTTTTATTTTCTGTATTTCAGCACAAGCCTTATCGGGAGCAACAGAGGCAATACGCATTGCCAACCGCAAACGCAACGAATTGGCAAACTTCACCCAGGAAGCGTATTTCCCGTCCAACAAAATATCAAAACGTGCAAATCCATTGGATTCCGGTTTCTCCTCTATATACCCGATGAGGGCAACTACGGCAGAATCGAGTTCATTGAAAAACTCATAATAGACATCTTCTTGTTTATCCGGACGGTAATGTTTTTCGGCATTAGCAAAATTCTTATAAATGATAGGACCATAATAATCCGTCACACGATGCATCGCTTCCACCTTTAATATTTTCGTTATCCCGAACAGAGCAGGATGTGTATTTCGGGTAGCATTCTCCGACTGATATATCTGTGGGAAAATATAAGAATACATGTGTGTCCACATAGCGCTATTCCAGCCGTCCTGCATATTATAATCGGAGTTATGCGAGCCCCCGTTCAGAGGTTTGCCGTCATGCATATACCCACTGAACATGTCCGCGTTCAGATTCTGTATCAGCTGGAAAGGCCAGTTCTTTCCTTTTCCGTAGTCGTAATTAAAATAAATACCTTGCTGAATAATTCCCAAACGGATTCCATAGCCATTGTCATCAATAATCAAGTCATCATCCGTGATACCGGACAAATCGGTATTGTAATCACGGAAATTACCGGTACAAGCTACAGAGAACAGCAATAAACCCAACAAATATAGATATACATATTTTCTCTTCATTTCTCTCTCCTGCCTTTAAAATTCACATTTCAGAGTAAAGCCCAGACTACGGGTCGTAGGCATTCCGAACACTTCAATTCCTTGATTATCATTTCCGGTAGAAAGTACCAGATCCGGATCAAAAGGAGCTTTCTTATACAAGAAACATAGATTGCGAGCTACAAACGAAAGCTGAACATCTTTCAGTACCTTCGTTTTCTGTATCCACTTCTTGGAGAAATTATAGCTCAATGATACTTCACGCAACCGTAAATTCGTAGCATCATACATATAATATTCCGTCACCCCGGCACGCCCGCCTACTATTTTATAGAATCCTTTCACATTGTCTATACGCTGACCGTCGAGCATTACATATCCCCTGTCACGCGCATCGGCCGTTATTTCAGATACTCCATAAAGATCCATTTCCGCCTGTGTCTGCGAAAGGACTTCGCCTCCGTAGCGCCAATCAAGCAGAAAATAAAGGGTGAAGCCTTTGTAAGAGAATGTATGATCCCATCCCATCATAAAGACAGGGTTGGCATTTCCTACTTTCACCGTATTCCCATCGCCCTCCACCAATGGAAGTCCTTTATTATCACCCTCTGTTTCGTAAACGATATTGCCTGCATCATCGCGCACAAAAGCCTTACCATATATATCACCGATAGAACCGCCTTTAATAAGTTTCATGGCATAGCTGGAAGAAAAACTGGTAGGCCCGTAAATCATTTCTTTCAGATCTTCGTGCAACTTCACTATCTTATTCTTATTGGTAGAGAAGTTTACAGAAGTTTTCCAGTTGAAATCAGGAGTTAATACGGGAGTTCCATTCAGTGTCAATTCCCATCCCCGATTCTGGATATTTCCGGCATTTACATATCGGTAAGCATACTTATCGCCTGCAAGTGCGGGAAGTTTGAAGAACTGATTATAAGTATTGGTACGATAATAAGTCAGATTAACCCCTAAACGGTGTTGAAAGAATCGCCATTCAGTTCCAAATTCGATGGCATGAGTCATTTCCGGCTCCATTTCCTTGAAAGGTGCGGCGTCATTCGCCTGTATCTCGCCACCGGCATTGATCTGCGAAGAGGGATTAGTGATAAATGGAGGAATATCATTCCCTACTTTACTATAAGCGCCACGCAATTTTGCGAAAGAAACCCATTCGGGCAACTTCACCCATTTATCAAGCAGCATGGAAAGCCCTACAGAAGGATAAGCGAATCCGGATTTTTCATGTTTGGTATATGACAAGGTTGACGCCCAGTCATTACGGGCCGTCAAATCAAGAAATAGTTTTTCCTTATAACCGATCTGTGCCGTACCGAATATAGATTGCAACTGACGGCGTTGATCTATTCGCTGGTCAATACTGGCAGAGCTGTTCATAACGATATTGGCTATATTAAACACATTAGCAAACTTCAGAGATGCATTTTTCGAATCATATCGGGTAGAATTGACGACTTTATCATTTATACTACCACCAATCGCCGCATCCAACGTAAAATCACCCCAGGTTTTCTTCACCATCGCCATGACATCACCATACATCTGGGTTTCCTGATAATCCATCTCAACATATCGTCCGTTCGCTCCACACAGGGCGGTGGCGGTAGACGCATAGAATTTCTGGCGTAACTTGTCCGCCCAGTAATCCATGTTTCCACGGGCTTGAATCGTCAGCCAGTCATTTACCTTAAAGTTTGCTGAAAGAGAAAGGATAACGCGCGTACGTGTTTCTTTACTTTGTATGCGGTTCGTTATCCAATATGGATTCTGTTCGAAGTCTTCGGTAAACGTATGCCAGTTCTGCACACCCAGTTTCCGTTCTTCGTCATAGGTTTCAAAATGATCTTTATAATAAGACAAATCCTCTCCACGAGGGAAACGGTAGAGCCCTACCAATGGATTCATATAGAAACCTCCCGATACCGGCTTATTCTCAACGGTCTGTTTCATGACATTCACACTACCGTCCAGTTTCAGACGTTTGTCGAACATGGTAGCCGTCTCGCGCAAGTTTATATTATGCTTTCTCAGTTTATTCTTGTCGATAATCCCCTTTCCGGTAGTATTGGCATAGGAGAAATAAGTTTGCAGGTTTTCGTTTCCATAACTGATAGATACGGAAGTCATCGATGTCAATCCGGTACGGAAAAAGTCATTCAGATTATCATAAGCCATCAGATTCTCTTTCTCTCCCCAACTGTCTACCACATCACTGACACCATAACGATTCTGCATTTTAGGCATACTGAATGCTTTCTCGAAAGTGAGTCCCGTAGAGAAATTTATATTCCTTTGCCCGGCAGAGTTTCCTTTTTTAGTCGTAATAAGAATCACTCCGTTAGCAGCCATGCTACCATATAAAGCCGCAGCAGGAGCACCTTTCAGGATACTGATGCTTTCCACATCTTCCGGATTCAGGTTAGAGATTCCGTCTCCTCCGTCACGATTCCCTGCATTCGCCGTACCACCAATAGCCGAATAAGCCTGTTCGGAAGAGGTGTTCGACATCGGCACTCCATCTATTACATAAAGCGGTTGATTATCACCGGATACCGAACGGATTCCCCGGAGACTGACTTTTGCGGAACCGCCCATACCGGAAGAGTTTTTGTTGATTTGCACACCGGCAGCTTTTCCTGCCAGGGCAGCAATCATATTTACTTCTTTGACACGGTTCAGTTCTTCTCCCTTGATTTTTTGCACAGAATAGGCCAATGTAGCTTCATCCTTTTCAAGTCCCAAGGCCGTTACGATGACATGTTCAAGCATCACCGCATCTTCCTGAAGACGTATTTCAAGCACATTCCGACCTGCCACATTGACTTCTACAGTCTTATAACCCACAAAAGAAACCTGTAAGACAGCACTATCCGGCACAGACAAAAAGAATTTTCCATCAATATCGGTCACAGTACCACTGGCTCCCCCCCTTTCGCGTATTGTAGCACCGATCAGTGGTTCACCATAGATATCAATTACACGCCCTCTCACGGTATTATGATCAGAAGGAACTTCTATCGTCCCTCTTAACACTTGTTGCTCCGAAGCATAACAATTTCCTCCCTCCAGAAAAAACAGGCCTATCAAGAAGCAACTCACAAAAACTTCTTTTTTCAATGATATAATAAAATATTGTTTGTTCATCACGCCGCAAAAATAACTAATTATTTTAAATCTAGCATTTTTTCTCATTGATTTTGAAGGAAATAAACATTATCACTATTTTTGTACGAAATTAAAATGAAAGAAATTATGGAAATCGAAATACATCCGTTAGAACCGTTTCTCCCAGCGAAATCAAAATTACTTATGCTGGGAAGTTTTCCGCCACAGAAAAAACGTTGGTCTATGGAGTTTTACTACCCGAACCTAAACAACGACATGTGGCGTATATATGGAATCTTATTCTTTAATGATAAGAATCACTTTCTGAATTCGACACTAAAATCGTTCTGCCGCGAGCAAATCATAGACTTTTTAAACGAAAAGGGGATTGCCCTATTTGATACCGCTTCATCCATTCGTCGGTTGCAGGATAATGCATCGGACAAGTTTCTTGAAGTAGTGGAAGCCACCGATGTTGCAGCATTACTGCGGCAGCTTCCCGAATGCAAAGCAATCGTCACTACGGGCCAAAAAGCAACGGACACTCTCCGACAGCAATTCGACATAGAAGAACCCAAAGTAGGTGATTACTCCGAATTTGTTTTCGAAGGTCGTGCCTTGCGACTATACCGGATGCCCTCATCATCAAGGGCGTATCCATTAGCATTGGACAAGAAAGCAGCCGCTTACCGGATTATGTTTCAGGATTTACAGATATTGAAGTGAAGTTCAAGTATTAAGTATTAAATATCAAGTATTAAATTATAAATGAATATGGCAACATTATTTTTGCAGTACCCGGCATGCAGCACATGCCAAAAAGCCAAGAAATGGTTAACAGAAAATAACATTGAGTTTACCAACCGCTTAATCATAGAAGAAAATCCTACGGTGGAAGAATTAAAGGCATGGATTCCGCGCAGCGGTCTGCCGGTGAAGAAATTCTTCAACACGAGCGGATTAGTATATAAAGAGCTGAAACTAAGCGAGAAGCTACCTGCAATGAGTGAGGAAGAACAGATAGCACTATTGGCAACCAACGGTAAATTGGTGAAACGCCCATTGGTAGTGACAGACAGCTTCGTTCTGGTCGGTTTTAAGCCCGATGAGTGGGAAAAATTAAAATAATTCAAAACTTATTTACCCGAATGTTTGGAGATTCAGAAGTTTCTACTACCTTTGCAGCCGCAAACACGGGAGTAGCTCAGTTGGTAGAGCACCGGTCTCCAAAACCGGGTGTCGGGAGTTCGAGCCTCTCCTCCCGTGCAGAGTTAAATAGCTGTAAACAATAAGTTTACGGCTATTTTTCGTTTCAGGTCGGACGAAATTCGGACGAAATAAATGATAGTGACGCTATCTGACAAAGATAGTGACGGTATACAACAGCGATAGCGTCACTATCCCGAACATATACCGTCACTATCATTTTCTACGATTATCCATCTGGAATTCTACGTTCATTCATATCTGCGAATCTTACGCATAGTCATATAGCGTACACTCACAATGACTCCCGCCCGATTTCCTAGTTCTTATTCGTTCTTTCCAATCCTTTGGCAGCCTCAACCAAACGGATGAATTCTCTTCTATATCCTTTATCATCATTATTCAGTCCCTGTTTGGCCAGATTAATCACTTTATCGTAACTGGCATTTCCTTTGAAGTCAGAGTCCCGAAGCAACTGTCCGAACATAGCCACTGCAGAAGCAAAACGGAAATCAGAAGAAACATTATTACCTTTATTATCAACGAAAGGAAGTTCCATTTTCTTGCTGACATCTTTATCCGGAGCTTTATAACGCAGTTTCACAGTCAGGAGATCATTAGAGCCTGTCGGTTTCACTGTCACTTTCTCTTTCTTCTGATATTTCAGATCGTCTATTTTACCCACATATTCATTCTTTATACCTGTAGGAATCACTTCGTAAAAAGCAGTTACCGTATGTCCCGCACCCATATCTCCGGCATCTTTAGCATCATTATTAAAGTCTTCGTCTTTCAACAGACGGCTTTCGTAACCAATCAAACGATACGCCTGCACTTGGGAAGGATTAAATTCCACTTGCAGTTTGACGTCTTTCGCCACTGTATGCAATGTAGCGCCGAATTCGCCTACTAAAACACGATTGGCTTCCTGCAAGTTATCTATATAAGCATGATTACCGTTTCCCTTTTCTGCCAACACCTGAATCTTCTTATCTTTATAATTACCCATGCCATAACCTAATACGGTAAGGAACACTCCACTCTTACGTTCTTTTTCAATCAATTGTTCCAATCCTTCGGCGGAAGAAACACCCACATTAAAATCACCGTCGGAGCAAAGTATGATACGGTTGTTACCATTAGAGATAAAATTCTTCTTGGCTATTTTATACGCCAACAGGATACCCGCACCACCTGCCGTAGAACCACCTGCCGTCAATTCATCTATCGCTTCACGAATCTTCTGTTTGTCACTACCCGGAGTGGCCTCCAGTTTCACACCGGCACTGCCTGCATAAGTCACGATAGCTACTTTATCTTTATCCCGTAAGTTGTTTACCAACAATTTGAGAGATGATTTCACCAAATCCAACCGGTTGGCTCCCCACATAGAGCCGGAGACGTCAATCAGAAACACCAGGTTAGATGCAGGCAAATTATCCGTCGGAATTTCTCTAGCTTTCAAGCCGATACGCACAAGACGGTGATCCGCATTCCAGGGACATGCTCCGGCTTCCATCGTGATTTTCACAGGATCACTTCCTGTCGGTTTCGGATAATCATAGGAAAAGTAGTTCACTAATTCTTCCGTACGGATAGCATCTACAGGAGGCAATTCACCTTTATTGATAAAACGACGCATATTACTATAAGAAGCAGCATCTACATCAATAGAGAAAGTAGAAAGCGGAGCATCCGACACACTCTTAAATCCATTCTCCTGAATCTGCCCGTATTCTTCCGCATTTACAGCATCATACATGATTCCCGGTGTCGGACATACCGCCATATAAGCAGCAGACACCGATTTAGTAGCCTTTAGCTCATGCCCGTATCCTACCACTACACATTCTTCCAATACCACATCATCAGCTTTCATCTTCACATCCAGCGTAGCCGATTTCACCACCCTTCTCTCTTGCTTATACCCGATATACTGGAACAACAACGTCTCCCCCTTCTTGGCCTGAATGGTGTACTGGCCCTTCATATTCGTTATTGCACCCTTCGAAGTACCCTTGATCTGTACCGAACAACCTACAAGCGGATTTCCATCCTTTGCATCCGTCACCGTACCCGACACAGTAATAACTTGCGCATTCATCCTACCTAAAGAAATAACCGCCATTAGCAGTACGAGCATCATCGCTCTGAATTGATTTGTTTTCATAACTTCTTATTTTAAAATGTTACTATTAGTTCGCTTTTATTATAGAGATGCACATTTCACACAGATTCCATAAATTGCCTGAACTTTTTTTATCCGGCAGAAAAAAGAGTCATTTCAAAATTCTCACTCATTCCTTTGCAACTCTTAAGATGATGTGTATATTTGCCGATCATAAACATATTATAAATATGAAAAACGAAGTCGACGGAAGGCGGGAAATAGCCTCACGAAACACGGCCTGGGCTACTATTATTGCCCGCAAACTAACTCGTTGGGGTGTCACTCCCAATCAAATTTCCATGATGAGCGTATTCTTCGCTATGGTGGGGTGCCTTCTGTTGATCGGCACAGTCATTGATCCCGGTTTTAACAAGTATGTAGCCTACATTCTGTTCATCGTTTGCATGCAGTCGCGGTTACTCTGCAACCTGTTCGATGGGATGGTAGCTATTGAAGGAGGGAAGAAAAGTGCCAACGGAGATCTCTACAATGATATGCCCGACCGCTTTGCTGATGCTTTGTTCATCATTCCCATCGGATATATAGCAGGTGGATTCGGTATTGAACTGGGATGGCTAGCGGCCCTTCTTGCCGTTATGACAGCTTATTTCCGCTGGATAGGAGCCTACAAAACGCACCAGCATTTCTTTAACGGTCCGATGGCCAAGCAACACCGCATGGCATTGCTCACGCTTGCCTTTGTAGTAGCCACCTGCACCATTCACGCAGGATACGACCGGATGGTATGTCTCATAGCCCTGATAATTATGAATGTCGGCCTTGTCGCAACACTGATACACCGTCTGTACCTCATGTCACACACAACAAACAATGAAATAAAATGAAAGAACTACTGGATATCATATTTCCTACGCTAAGCGATGAACTGATTATCGTCATTTCGCTCATCATCGGACTGCTTGTTACGGCAAGCCTTATTCTTTTTCTCGTAAAGAAAATCTCTCCAAAAACAAATATCAGCGAACTCTCCGCCCGCACACGTTCATGGTGGATCATGGCGGGCATGTTTATCGGCGCTGTATTTATCAGCTATAACATTTCTTACTTCTTCCTTGCCTTTCTCTCTTTCATCGCTCTCAGAGAACTGTATTCGGTGTTGGGATTCAGAGAGGCAGATCGCGGAGCATTATTCTGGGGAATATTGGCCATTCCCATTCAATATTACCTTGCTTACCTTGCCTGGTATGGAGCATTCATCATCTTCATTCCGGTAGTTATGTTTCTCGTATTGCCCTTACGACTTGTTTTAAAGGGAGACACCCACGGAATTACCAAGTCGATGGCTCTGTTGCAGTGGATTCTGATGCTTTCAGTATTCGGTATCAGCCATCTCGCTTATCTCCTGTCGCTTCCCAAACTTCCGGGATTCAATGCAGGAGGACGAGGTCTGCTATTATTCCTTGTATTCCTTACGGAAATCAACGATGTTATGCAATTTATCTGGGGCAAACTTCTCGGACGACATAAGATACTCCCCAAAGTAAGTCCAAACAAAACGTGGGAAGGATTTCTGGGCGGTGTAATCAGTACCACCGTCATTGGTTACTTCCTCGGTTTCCTGACTCCCCTCTCCGCTCCCAACGTTATCCTGGTAAGTGCTCTCGTTGCGATTGCCGGATTCTCGGGAGACGTAGTCATCTCCGCCATCAAGAGAGATAAAGGAATTAAGGACATGGGGAACAGTATTCCCGGTCATGGAGGAGTATTCGACCGGATAGATTCTCTGGCCTACACGGCTCCTGTATTTTTTCATTTAGTTTATTACATTGCATATTAAACGGAGGGAATGGAAAAAAGATTCATGCAAGCTGCTGCCATGCAGATTATATATAAAGGTGTATTCCAATGGTTTCTGAAATTGGTTGTAGGAGTTCAGTTCACCGATTGCCAGTTCCTCAAAAAGGAAAAGCAATTCATCATCCTTGCCAACCATAACAGCCATCTGGACACCCTAAGCTTGTTATCTTCCCTGCCCGGAGGACTTTTATGGAAAGTCAAACCCGTAGCAGCAGAAGATTATTTCGGGAAAACCCGCTTTCAGGCTTCCATCAGCAACTTTTTCATCAACACACTGCTAATCAGAAGAAAAGGAGAAAAAGATTCGGAGCATGATCCGATCCGTAAGATGCTTGAAGCCATCGACGCCGGATATTCACTGATTCTTTTTCCGGAAGGAACCAGAGGAAAGCCGGAACAGATGGGAAAAATTAAATCCGGCATAGCCCGCATCCTGTCTCTGCGACCCGAAGTGAAATATATTCCCGTATTCATGACCGGTATGGGACGTTCTCTACCCAAAGGAAAAATGATATTGTTGCCATATAAAGCATCTATCTATTACGGTATGCCCGCATTGGTAAAGAGTACGGATACGCATGAAATATTAGACCAGATTACAGGTGATTTTGAAGCAATGAAAGAAAAATATCAAGTCATTATTGACGAAGAAGAGGAATAGATGTTGTTTTTCAAAAGAAAAATATCAAAACTATCGGACGAGGAATTACTAATACATTACACGAAGTCCGGTGATACGGAATATTTCGGCGAATTATATAACCGATATATCCCGTTACTATACGGACTTTGCCTGAAATATCTGCATGATGAAGACCGGGCACAGGAGGCGGTCATGCAGTTGTTTGAAGATTTATTGCCTAAATTGGGAAATTATGAGATAAAAGTGTTCAAGCCATGGCTCTACCGGGTGGCAAAGAATCATTGCTTGCAACTTTTACGAAAGGAAAATAAAGAAATTACGTTAGATTATACCGTTAATGTTATGGAATCCGACGAATTTCTGCATCTATTAAGTGAGGAGGAAAGTTCAGAGGAACAACTAAAGGCATTACATCACTGTCTCGAAAAGTTGCCCGAAGAACAACGGACCAGCATTACGCGTTTCTTTTTAGAGGAAATGTCGTACGCCGACATTGTGGAACAGACCGGATTTACTCTGAACAATGTGAAAAGCTATATCCAAAACGGAAAGCGAAACTTAAAAATTTGTATTAAGAAACAAGCCCTATGAAACTATTGGACTACATACGAGGACTCCGCAAAGGAAAAGAGGCACACCGGCTGGAAAAAGAGTCGATGCAGGACCCTTTCCTGGCCGATGCTATGGATGGATACAACCAGGTGGAGGGAAATCACGAACAACGGATCGAGAAACTGCGGATGCAGGTTTCTGCTCATTCGGCAAAGAAAAAGAACACTTATGCTATCACCTGGAGCATCGCTGCGTGTCTGATTATCGGATTCGGTATCAGCAGTTATTTCCTGTTCCTGAAAAAGAGCATGACAGATGAAGTGTTCATTGCGGAAGAGAGTGTTTCCACAAAGTTGGCTGAACCCGCAGCTCCACTAACTCCGGCAATTCCTGCCACTCCAACAGTTCCCGCAACTCCGCAAAAGGAAATCGCATTAGCTACTACAAAGGTAAAAACGGATTCCACTCCTGTTTCAGAAATTACTGCAAGACAAGCGAATAAGAAAGATATGATTGCCAAAATCCAAGCGACTTCCCAACCACAACAAGGTGTGCTTGTGGCAACTGTACCGGTGATGGAGGAAGTTTCGGAAGAGACTGCTGCATTGCAAGAAGTAGTAGCAACGATGGATACTTTCGAATCTGAATCTGATAAGAAAATGAAGTTGGCTAAGGTAGCGACTATCCTTCCTCAAAATAACATGATTAAAGGGAGAGTGACCAACGAAAAAGGAGAACCGCTTATCGGAGCCAGTGTGACATATAAAGGAACGAATATCGGAACCATCACAAATATGAATGGAGAATTTTCGTTAGTCAAAAAGGATGATAAGAAACGATTGACAGCGCAGTTTATCGGATACGATCCGGTAGAAATTCGCGTAGATACCAGCCGGACGATGCTCATTGCCATGAACGAAAACAAACAGGCACTAAACGAAGTGGTGGTAGTGGGATACGGAGCAAAGAAAAATAAGAAGTCGGTAACTGCCGGAACTGTTGTGAAGGGTAACGAACAAGCAAACAAGGATATTACTCCGCAACCTGTCATCGGTAAACGCAAATTTCAGAAGTATCTGAAGGAAAATCTCGTTCGTCCAACGGATGAAAAGTGCGCACAAGTGAAGGGGAAAGTCGTATTAACTTTCCTTGTAAACAAAGAGGGACGTCCTTTCTCTATCAAAGTAAAAGAGAGCCTCTGTGAATCTTCCGATAAGGAGGCAATCCGCCTGATCCAGGAGGGACCGGACTGGATTTACGGTACTAAACTAGCGGAAGTTACCGTCCATTTCGAATAAATGCAAATCATTAAATCCAAGTCCCCTTACGCCATAAAAATTCAAGTGGTCCCTGTTTATGACGGGCAAGCCACCAACGGCTGAATATCAGTTGAACGGTAAAGATGAGCAATGCAATCAGCAGACTAGCCGTTGCTCCGGCATATTTGTACATGGCTAATCCGAATCCATAATAGATAATAACTCCCATGATAGATTGAGAGATGTAGTTTGTCAGGCTCATACGCCCGTAAGGAATCAACAGACTTTGCCAGCCATATCCTTTCTCTTTCTTAAACCAAAGCAAGGTGAAGATAGAAACCAGGATAATCATAAACGCAAAATTGGCATAAGACGGAACGGCAATCTTATAAGGAATTTGTACGGACGGATTGGTGAGCAAGTCCGGCACAAAGGTTTTAAGGCAATAGAGAGGAATGAATGCAAGGACAGCACCTTTCAACATCTTCTTCCAAAAGCGTACGGATTCTTCGCTCTTTATTAAATATTTCCGGCGCCCCAGTAACATTCCGAACATGAACAGGGCAGCCGTCTGAAACAAACGACCATTTTCTACTTGCCAGATATTGCTGTATAATTGTCCGTCGGAGATGTTGGAACAGAGTACTTCGAAGAAATTACCATTGGCAGTTACCTCCTGCGCACGTATGGCATAAGGCATATAATGACCGGTTGCTACTACGTAGTCGGGATTTATCATCGCATAAATGGCACGTCCCCACTCATAAGGCTGAAGAAGCAGAATCAGGGCAATCCAAAAGACCGTTTTGTCCTTTAGCTTACACACGGGTATCAATGCAAAACCCACTACCGCATAGAGTAAAAGAATATCCCCGTTATAGAACAGGGCATGTAACTGCGCAAACAGGAAAAGCAAACACATCCGCCAGGCAAATCGTCCGCGGAAGTCTATACCACGTTTCTCTGCATTGTGAAACTGAATATAAAAGCTAAAACCAAACAACAAAGAGAAAGTAGCATACGCCTTTCCCGCAAACAGGAAAAACAGGATGTCCCATGCATATTTATCAATTGTCTGTAACCATGCAGGCACATTCTCCGGTACTAAGAACAGATTATAATGCTCCAGATTATGTAATAATACAATTGCCAAAAGGGCAAATCCGCGCAGAGCATCCACTACTCCAAGACGTTCGGATGTTTTTAGTGTTTGAGTCATTAGTTAGATATAATTATTCCATTTTTTAAATGCCGGTAAAATTAATGGAAATATTTGAAACACAAAAGCTTGTAAACCTTAAAAAGGACTGACTAAAAAGACAGGGAAATTGTTTTTCATCCCTACTTACGTACACTCGCAGATGGGATGGTTATACCAATTCCGTCCTTTTTAGTCAGCCCTTTTTCTTTTCTTTACAGTGTGATTTTTTTTCTTAGCTGTGGAGACTCTTTATCTTTTATATTAATTCATAACTAGCCATCTGTATTGGCATATCCAAATTATGAAGCACTTTCTCCAATAGAATACCCTCACGGTTATCATATTCATACCCGAAAGTGGCACGGATACCTTGCAGGATAAACTGTGTGGCACGGTCCAATGCCATCGGCAGACTGTCTCCCTGCATCAAAGAGCCGGTGATGACACTGGTGAAAGTATCTCCCGTGCCGGGATAATGTGCAGGCAGATAAGGGCAGGTCACTTTCCAGTAGCGGTTTCCCTGACGGTTATAAGCATAGACAGACGTTTTATGAGGCTCATCATGTACAGGAACACTGGTGATGATAACCACTTGCGGACCTTTGTCGGACAAAAGACGAAGATATTCTTTCAGCTCTTCATCCGTGTTATCTGCTTTATAGGGTTTATCCAATAAATAAAACAGTTCCGTCAGATTGGGGGTAATCACATCTGCTTTCGTGATTAAGTGGCGCATTTCTTTTATCATCTCTCCATCAAAGTTGGTGTATAATCGTCCGTTATCTCCCAACACCGGATCGGCAACTATCAGGCTGTCCGGCCGACGAAAATCCCTGATAAAATCAGAAACAATCTGAATTTGTCTCGGAGAACCCAAGTATCCGGTATAGATAGCGTCGAACTCTACCTCCAGTTTCTTCCATTGGGCAATAATCTTCGGCATTTCGTCCGTCAGGTCGAGGAAGGAGAAACCGGGATATTGCGTATGATTGGATAATACAGCCGTAGGAAGCGGACAGACTTGAAAACCCATGGATGAAAGAATAGGAATGACGACGGTCAGAGATACGCGCCCCATTCCCGAAAGGTCATGGACGGCGGCTATTTTCTTTACTTTATTGGCATACATATAATTTATAATTAAACGTTTTACTACTCTTATCCTACAAACTCATTTATCTACTATGGACAAACAGAAACAGATATTCAATTTACATCAAAGGAGATTTTACTATATTCTCCCAAAGACTCTATTACATCCGATGGAAGCCGGACTTTATCCAAACAGAGCCTCTATTTACATCAAACGGAAGCTCTGTTTATATAAAACAAAAGCTCTATTTCTTATCAATAGAGCCTCTGTTTTTACAGCGTCAACGGAGTCTCCATTTCGTTTGTACTAACAAATATAAAACTCCATTGTTTTGAAACCAAATTTATTTTAGAATAATCAACACGGAAACATTAGGTTAATATCACTAACACGTCTCGTGCCCCATGCGCTCCCATCACTAAAGCCTGCTCAATATCAGCAGTCTTTGACGGACCGGAGATGAACGTTCCGAACTGATATTCCTGTCCGTCCAGTTCGCGGTAGGCGTCATACATGGTATCTACAATTTTATTCCGGTCGAGCAGAATAACCAACTTCTCCGAGATAAAATAGATCGCTTTATATTTCACCGTCTGCGGTATCCAGATGGCTCCGTTTTCGGCTACTCCGATTTCTCCTTTCACTACGGCAACATCTGTGCCGTCCAACTCTTTCGGATCATCCAAATTATCGGGATTGAACGTAGCGCAGGAAATATCCGGCAATACGGAAGCAATGCGCATAGCATCCGGATAAGTCCGGCGTATGACCGCATTCACATCTTCCCCTTCACCCAATACAACTGCCGTACCACCCACCGCACGGCTGATTGCACAAAACTGTTCTATCTTATCAGGATATGACAATCGTTTCATATCCGCAATATCCGGTTTATCATAACGCGTCTGCGTATGCTGGCGGATGCTGGCTAATATTTCTTCTCTGCTACTCATTTGGATTCCTCCTTTCCCTGTACTTTGTTTTTCTTCCACATTTCATTGAACGACTCGCTGGCAAATTCCGGCAGTTCACGCCCCTTTCCCCAATCGTCGAGATCGTTGTATTTCATGAAACGAGGCAGGCCATTTACCACCGGGGCTGCCCACAAGGCTGCGTTGAACAATGCCGGACGCTCCATCAGGAACTTCATACCGCCGGACATGATCTTCTTTCCCGTATTGGCTTTCCCCAGTCCGTCCAAATCCTGACGCCATTTGTAAATTTGTTCGGCCAAATCTACTTTCACCGGACAGACATCGGAACAGGACATACACAGAGAACAGGCCGAAAGATTATCGTAATACTTCTCCGGAGCATGAGCCATACCCAAGTTGATGCCAATAGGTCCGGGGATGAAGTATGTATAAGAGTAACCTCCACTCCGGCGGTACACCGGACAGGTATTCATGCACGCACCACAACGAATACAGTTCAATGTCTTGATATGGTCAGGCTTGGATAGTAAGGCACTCCGGCCGTTGTCTACGATGATAATATGGTATTCACCGCCTTCGCGGGGACGGCGGTAATGAGAGGTATATGTTGTCACCGGTTGTCCGGTGGCCGAACGGGCGAGTAATCGGGTGAACACACCCAATGCGTCCAAATCCGGGACGATCTTTTCCATACCGAAAGCGGCAATATTCAGTTTCGGGTAGGAAGTACCCATATCGGCATTTCCTTCATTGGTGCAGACCACAATGTCACCGGTTGAAGCGACGGCAAAGTTGGCGCCTGTCATGGCGGCTTCGGCATTGAGGAAGAGATGACGCAGGTTCTTACGTGCGGCATGAGTCAGGTAGGTAGGATCAAAGTTTCCCTTTTCCGTGCCCATCTCCTTTTCAAATAGTTCGCCTACCTGTTCCCGTTTGATATGAATGGCAGGCAGTACGATGTGGCTTGGTTCGAGATGCATCAATTGCAGGATGCGTTCGCCCAAATCGGACTCTACGACATCGATGCCCCGCTCCATCAGGAAAGGATTCAATCCACACTCTTCGGCGAGCATAGATTTGCTCTTGATGAAATGGTGGACATTATGTTCATTCAGTATCTCGTAGACGATGGCGCAGTATTCATCGGCATCTTTTGCCCAATGCACGATGGCGCCGTTGGCGGTAGCATTCTTCTCAAACTCCAGCAGAAGTTCTTCGAGGTGACTGTTGGAGTATAGTTTCAACTCGCAAGCCTTGTTGCGCAACTCTTCCCATTCGGGAACTTCCTTGCTCATCTTGTCCCTTTTGGCACGGACCATCCAAAGGGTTTCATTATGCCATGCTGCCATCTTGCTGTCCTGCAAGAACTTTTCGGCAGCCTTTGAATGTTTTGTACTCATGATTGCGACGCTAGAATTTCTACAATATGGATAATCTGAATAGGCAGATGCTCCCGTTTGATGACACCTTGCATGTGCATCAGGCAGGAACTGTCCGCTCCAACAATATACTCGGCTCCGGTAGCCATGTGGTCTTTTACCTTATCACGCCCCATGCAGACGGAGACTGCCTGCTCTTCCACCGCAAACATTCCGCCAAAGCCGCAACACTCGTCAATATGGCTGGGCTCGAATACTTCGATACCTTCTACCAGATTGAGCAGGTCACGCAATTTATTGTAATAAGGGATGTTCAGTTCGGTAGGAGCGGAAATCAACAGTTCGCGCACCCCATGACAGCTATTGTGAATACTGACTTTATGAGGAAAGCGTGCAGGAATTTTGGAAGGTTTCAAGACATCGTGAATGAACTCACAAATATCATAAATCTTTCCCGCACTCTGACAAACATGTCCTTCTTTCTCCAAGATGCCCGGATGATTCTCTTTCACAAATGCCACACAACTGGCGGAAGGGCCGACGATGTAATCGTATTCACGGAACAGATCGTCAAAACGGAGTGCCAATTTCATCGATTCATCTTCAAAACCGGCATTTGCCATCGGTTGTCCGCAACAAGTCTGATCCAACGGATAATCGACGTCTACTCCCAAACTTTTCAATAGTCTATACGATGCCACTCCCACATTGGGGTAAATAGCATTGATATAACAAGGAATAAACAAACCTACTTTCATACTATATTTTGTAATAATTTAAGCTTCTTCCGCATCACCCGTCTATTTCGTTCAACGGATGTCGATTAATTTGTGTGTTTGCAGGCTGAGTCTCCATTTGGGATGTCGCATTACACAGTCCACTGTTGAAGCAGTGTTATTACAAGAACAAGGCTGGAGGAAAAAATGTTCGGCCGGAAGTAGTTCAAAAATACTTATATCTTGTCCTTCATAGACCACTTTCACTTCATCCATCCGGTCGATAGCAAGTTTCGCCCCTTGTTTGGGGGAGCAGGTCACCCAGTCGATAGCTGCCGGCAGGGGGCGTGTACCGTTGGTTTCGATGGTCACATATTTGCCTGCCTGGTGCAAACGGTCGATCAATTCATCGTCTATCCATAAGGAAGGTTCGCCGCCCGTAAGGACAACAGTGACGGCAGGATATTTTTTCACTTCGGCGATAATTTCATCGTCGGTCATCATTTTTCCTTCTTCGTGTTGTGTGTCGCAAAAGTCACATTTCAGGTTGCAGCCGGAAAAACGGACGAAGATAGCCGGAGTTCCGGTATGGTAGCCTTCGCCCTGCAAGCTGTAAAAGATTTCATTAATCTTTCTTTTCATTTGATTATCAACTATTTAAATTAAAAAAGTTCCGTATAAATTCCGTTTAATCTCAAAACTATAAAAAAGAGATACGATTAGTAAAGATTAACTCTCTAAAAAACGCCTCTTTTTGCAAATATCAATCTTCATTGCAAACAAAGGGGAATATCTTCACAGATGTTCCCCTTTTCTGATGTTAAACAACATAATGGCAAATATTCCATTAGTTTGGCTCAAAGATATAATAAAAAGTAGAAAACTCAATGAGATATTTCTTCATTTTACACAGGCGGATTTTTTTTCATCATAATGTTTTCAAGACCGCATAAACGACTGATTTTCAAAAGAAAGCCCACTACGTTAAAAGTAGCGGGTAACAAACTAGTAACAAAGTAACATTTTTATGATACTTTAGTGAGCTTTCATGTGTCAAAGGTACATATTCTTTTTAAATATGCAACACTCGCCTTTTCAACTATTCAAAGCATATCTTAAACAAGCGACAAAATTAGACAAACCACACCAACCGTATTTTATTAGGGAAAAGAGAAAGCCTTAAAACCGCGAACTCTGAAAGGGAAAAACAGGGATAAACAAAAGATGCCGCCTCATCTCACGACGAAACAGCATGTAATAACAAACGTAAAAATAGGTACAAACGAATCGACAACTAATTTGTATCAGATAAAAAAGCCTTAATTTCAAAACCAATACAAAGATACAATTTTTGTTGATAGGTTCTACCTCTGTGATGAGGCTATTTATATGGCTTAAATGGAAATAAACTATCGTATTCCGGCAATATTACCCCGCTTATAGGCAATTTCAGCCCGTTTTTATCGGACTTCCGGTAATTTTACCGGGAAATAGACCTTTCTTTCTGGCTGTCCTTTCACATTGGGCACCGGACATACACAGCCGGCACCATGACGTTTTTAAATGATAGCTTTTGCCGTTTCGGAACACCGTGCGATCATAGAAGCGATGAAGGGGAAGGACCTTGCCGCAATGTGTACATCTCTTCCGCTCTATTCCGTCCACTATAACCCGGTTCTTTGGCTTCCGTTTAACCAACTGGCACGAAAGACACTCATGTGCGCCATATCTCCGGCAATAGGCTATAGACCGCTTGCCGCACTTGGCAAAATGGGTGCAATCAGATCTGGGTGATGTTTGATGTATATTCATAATTCGAGAGTATTTTGTACCGGGTTATTTATTTTTTATGATTACACTTGGGTTTTCTACCGAAAGGACGGCTCTTTAATATATCCTGATTGATAGAACGCAAATCAAAATTACCGGCTGTAGTAGGAAGAAGATCCCCTCCTAGCCCTTTGATTATTTCTCTTTGTATGCGAACCACATCATTTAATTTGCTGATTGTATCAAGTAAACTGTCTATTGTGTTCATCTTTGATTCTATTAAAATTATCATTAATCGACTTTAAATAACTCACAACCGGTTTTCTCCTTTGCACGTTCCAGAAGTTTAACCGTATTTTCATTGTTTACAACAAGCCGGATCCCCGAGCACCCTACCGTTTGCGGCTTCTGAAATAACAAGTCGCAGGGCTGGCTGTAGTACACCCATAAGAAAGTAAATTCCGATAGGTACATATTGTCTATCTTGACAATGTATTTAGATGGTATATCCATAATTCCACGTTTATAAGAACGGTTTCCCGTTGTTATCATTAAACATCTCATCCCAAATACAGAAAGCTAGAAGGATGATACAAATAATTAGTGTTACGTTCATAATTGATTAAATATCAAAAAAGTGTTCTCCCTTTCTCCTAAATATCCTATAGCCAGTGTATAGGCATCCAAATACTATCAATATCTCCATCTCGTTATAGCTTAATGGTTGTAACCTGTTGGTATATCGTGGAGGCTCTTATTATCTCTAATGGTGTGCCGGTCACTTCTATTGCTGTGTACTCTTCGTACTCGAATACATGATACTTTATTTCTTCCATCCCTAATATAGTGGTGAAAGTATACACCTGTTTACTCTCTTGAAGCTTATAAACCTTTGTCTCTGTCATATAGTATATAATTTATGATACGGGTAATTACCCCTATGATTAATATTCTAATCTCCTACGTAGTTTCCCCAACCACTAAAGGCCGAGTAATGATAACCCACTCCGTAACCGTATGCGCCACCGGAAGCCTCAACACATGAAGATCTTTCTACCCGGTTCTTTCTTCTCTCACTTGCAGCGGCCAACATTGCAGCACGTTCGGCCTCTATACGTGCGGTACGCTCTTTGCGTTCCTGGGCTTCTTGTTTCTTTGCCTCATGGTAAGCAATCGTTTCTTCTCTACGATCGGCTATTTCCTTATTGAACTTAGCAACCTTCCAAGCTCTTTTCAATGCGTCCGAGAAAGTGGGGTACTTTTCAGGACGGAATTTTCTCATTGTGTGAGCTGATTTCATTATTGAGCTTAAATCGTAACGTGTCATATACTTATATCTTTTATGTTCTATTTTACACTGCAAATATATCATATAAGATATAATAAAACAAGCAAAAACAATATTAATATTAACTTTAATGCTATATTTAACTTTTATTCATACCGCAAATGATATATAATATAAAAATCTCTCTATTTTTGTGGTATAACTTAAAAGATATAATTAGTATGCGAACAAGAATTAAAGAATTATGCAAAGAAAAGGGAATGACAATCAGTTTAATAGCTGAACTGATAGGAACAACTCAAACAAGCCTTAGCCGTGCTTTAGGAGATAACGGTAACCCAACCCTTGAAACATTGGAAAAGATAGCCACTGCTTTGGAAGTTCCGGTAACAGAGCTATTTGAACAACCAAAGAAGGATAGTGTTTCTATATCTTGCCCCCACTGTGGAAAGAGCATCAATATTAAAGTAGAATAAGCATGAACCAGCTAGAGTTAATCCAGAGCAAAATATACGAGATTAGAGGGCAAAGAGTGATGCTTGATTTCGATTTGGCAGCATTGTACCAAGTGGAAACCCGTGTACTCAATCAGGCAGTAAAACGAAATATGAAAAGATTTCCTTCCGATTTTATGTTTCAATTAACTTCGGATGAGTGGGCTATCTTGAAATCACAAATTGTGATATCAAGTTGGGGTGGTACTCGTAAACTCCCTTTTGCATTTACTGAACAAGGTTTAGCCATGCTTTCCGGTGTTCTCAATTCAGATATAGCCATACAGGTGAATATCAATATCATGCGTGCCTTTGTTGCTGTCCGGCAAATGCTGGCTAATCCACCCGTAGACCGGATAGGCAACATTGAAAAAGAAGTCAAAGAGCTAAAGGAATACATAGAGGAAGTTTTTGCGGACTACAACGACATCAACGACGATACCCGGATGCAATTAGAACTAATCAACCAGACCTTAGCCGAGCTTCAGGCACAAAAGAGGATGGAGAATAAGCCACGTAATCCGATCGGGTTTATCAAACCTGAAAAGCAATAGACCGGCAAACCCGGTTACGCTTTGGATATGTGAGGAATAAAGGGGGACAATGCTTTGTGTGTTGTTCCCTTTTCTATTTTCACCCCTCCCATAACAAGACGTTTCTTATTTGCCATTTCCGTATAATAATGGGTACCCCTATACACACCCCTTTATCATCCTATCAGATCATACATGTTTGATACGATCGTATAGATACGTGGCAATAATCCGTTTCGCTCCGCTATATCCAGATTGTTCTCTTCCGGATATTTCTTCTTATAGGATCGTATTGATACGTGATAACGATAATACAGGTGATTGTATACTTTATGCCATATACCACTTTGATTCGTGCTTGTTGCTCTGGCTATCTTATTGACAAGCGACCGGATGCAATCACGTTGAGACATTTTCGGAAGTTCTTCCGTTGGGGATGGAAGCCCCTCAAGGCTGGTTCTTCTTTCCTCTATCACTTTAATACGCTGATTCATATCAGACAATGCGCGGGTATACTCTTCCTTTATTACCTTTTCCATTGCGTTAAAGGCGGCAATATAAGCCAGCTTAAACTGGAAAGCCCTTTTCCCGGTAAATCCCATCACAAGCAAGGTGAAGCCGTCACGGTTCATAACATACATAGGAGCCTTTTTTATTCCGCCCGTTGGCATTGGAACATCATACTCAATCAAAGTAAACATTTGGTTAACTTGCTGATTATTAGTTTGCGTCCAATTTTGGACTTTCGCATCAGCATCCTTATTTATATTATCTATCAACTCTCGAATATCACGCAAAACGTGTTGATGATTTTTCCCGAACTTTTCAGCGACTAACAAACTGTTTGTTAACGCCTGGTTGTCGGCACCGCGAAAAACTAGATTATTCATAAATTGTTCTATTTTATATTCTTATAACTACCTGATTATCAATTTTAGGGGAAAATTCCCCTAAACCGTTTTTCTCTCTTGAACTCAAATAGGCGGAATTCCGGCTATTAAGATAATTATCTAAGTCTTTTCTTTTTAAAACCCCAATTTTCTGGGTATTTAAAATCGACTGATTGTCAATCTGTTCATTCCACTGTTTTAATAAATCTGTAGCATTGAAAGGATGCATCCAAGTGCCTGCGTTTTCCCCACGTGACGCCTTCGATTTTACATAGGGGGAATTCCCCGATGTAAAATTCTCACGTTCTTTAATTGTATTTACCAGTTCTGACGTGGAGTAGTTTTCAAGATAGTCTTTAACTTCTTTCTTCATTCCTTTTAATTGATTCCACTGTTTTAATAAATCAGTAGCATTGAAAAATGCATCTTTCGTTCTTTGAATTACTTTAAAATCACCCATTCGGCGAATCATGATCTGATTTGTTTTCATAGTTCTATTATTTACTTTTTACAACTATTTGATTATCAATTTTAGGAGTATTTTTCCCTAAACCATTTTCAAAGAATAAAACCATTTTTATTTTGTATCATTTTTTTTCTTTCCCGTAATTTCACCCCCACGGGCATTTTCCAAAAATCAAAAAAATGTCTCTCCTTAGGGGCAGTGGATTTGAGTAATTGAGGGGTCAGAAAAAAACACCTCCCCCTCTAGTTAAAATATATTTATTTTAACACCTTGCAACATTTCAATGTTTTATCCGGCTGGATGCATATTGACGGCACTTTCCGCCACTCTTCGGCATCCTTCGGGTAATCGGTTTCGGGGTTTCCCCTTCCGGCCTCCGGTGCATCTCCTAACTACCCGCAGGATGCTTCATTGAGAGATGCTTTCTATGAGAGATGCCGCCTCTATAGGATGCATCTATAGGGCATACCTGTTTTCAGGCTTATTTGCGTTCCGTCTGTTTGGTATTATTACTCTTCCGGTTCTTCTTCATAATCCGTATTGTACACCTCTTCCGCCTGTACCTCCTCTTCTTCATCGTATCGGCCGGCTCCATCTTCCGGAAACATGCCGTCTATCGTTGCCTCCTTTGCTCTTTTGGGTACATCTCCGTAGTTTGTTTCCTGATATGATGTGTTCCTTGCAAACTCCCTCCTTATTTCCCCTGCAATGCTATCCTTTATTTGCGGTCCGGCTTCATGTAACAGATATTCCAGTATGTAATCAATACGTGTACATCCTATATTCTCCCCAATCCGGTGCAACGCTGTGTATATGGTCGGGAAAAGGGTGTACATTATCGACTTCAGTATATCGTTATTGTTGGAAGTAATGTGGGTATCTTCCCCTTTGAATGTCATATACCTGCAACAATATCCTTTGCTGCCTTCCTGATTAAACAGCATGACGGAACCGGCCAGCCTCAACGCCTTTCCCTTATTACTTGGACCTACGGTAATCAGCCGGTTCTTTTTATTCTCCACCCCTTCCCAAATCTTATGCAAGTCGTATATCTCCGAAAGTCTGGCATCCTTTCCTCCGGTATATCCCGGATCCGTGTATCTAAGAAAGGCTTCCAGCAAACATTGCATTATCTCGTACCGGCTTTTAAAACCGTACTTTTCCACTATACTTTCCAGCCTTGCGGCAGCTTCAGGAGATATTTTTGCCTGTATGCTTATAAATTTTCTTTCGTTTATATCTTTCATATTAGCATATTTATAAATTCATAATAAGACTATTTATTTGCCCGTCACGGGATTTTCACCATACAGACGGACATATATAAACCATGTAATAAAAACTCATCTTACATATCCCGTATGCCATTATCCCGCATTATTACGTCGTACATATCCAAGATTACGGCATAAACACGTATCAACAGCCCGTATCGTTCCGCCAAATCCAATACTTTTTCCTTGGGGCGTCTTTCACAGGAAGAGAACGATATATGATAACGGTTATGCAGATGAAGGAATATCTCATACCATAGATTCTTTTTCGGAACTTTCAGCCTTCCCGCGCAATCGTCGATCAAATACTGTATGTTATCACGCAGGGACATTCCGGGCGTGAGCCTCAACAGGAAAGAAAACTCATTGTCAGAAGAATATTTTTCTTCCAGCACTTTAATACGCTGATCCATATCAGACAATACGCGGGCATATTCTTCCTTTATCACCTTTTCCATTGCGTTAAAGGCAGCGATATAAGCCAGTTTAAACCGAAAAGCCCTTTTCCCGGTAAATCCCATCACAAGCAAGGTGAAGCCGTCACGGTTCATAACAACAACACGGGAATGACGTATACCGCCATTCGGTTGCGGAATCTCTATCGATGTATCGGAAAAATATCCTTCACATTGATTTTCAGGCACTTTTGCAAATATGGCATCAATTGCCTTTAATACATCACCATGTTCTTTCCCAAACTTTTCAGCGACTAGCAAACTATTTGTTAACGCCCGGTTGTCGGCACCGCGAAAAACTAGATTATTCATAAATTATTCTATTTTTCGTATTTCAAAATTATAATCCCTGTATTTTTTGAGACAACAAACGAAAATATTGTTCTATTTTTCGTATTATTCTATTTTTGATAATATGCAGCCTCATCTATTATTTACTCCGAAAGTATTTTATTTCCTGTTTTCTTTGATTTGAGGCACTTTTGCGTTTTGAACAATAAAATGTATATCTGAATAACAAAAGAACCATAGAAGCAAAAAGAATCATGTCTACGTATTTGTTTTGCCGTTCATTATCTCCTTGAACTTGCTCACAAAATAAATCTGCCCTTTTCCGGTAACTTTGCAGGTGTATCTCATGCAGTTCAGCCCCTTTATATGCTCCGCATGGAGATGAAACAGCCGCAAACGTACGCCTTCCTGTGATGGGGAGTAATCATTAACCAGCTTCCGCCCGATTCTCCGCGGCTTCTTCAGCAAATAGCCGTTCTTTACCATCCAAGCAAACAACTCGTTGCGGTTTATTATATAGCCGTTTTGCGTTATCAGTTTTGCCAGATCATCCATGCGGATAGTATCGTTACTACTTGCCACGCTCTCCGCGAAAATTACTGCCGGTTGCTGGGCTGTAATCTGATTGTGAAGCTCCATGTTATTAGCTGTAATGCTTTCTATCTGTTTTTGCTGTTCTCTTGTCTTTTGTTCCAAAAGGGTACGAGCCATGTTTTCACAGGCTATAAAATATTGCCGGGCTTGTTTGCCCCGTTCGTTACCTTCCAGCATTGAAAGCTCCTTTGCCATGTTGATAGACAGAATATACTCAATTTTACTAACTTGTTGATTTTCAGACTCGCCCATTTTGTCGTGTCTGATACTCAATAAGTTACCTAAATAGTCAAATTCCAAAACTCGATAATCCAAGTTTTCCACAAACCCGAATTTGTCTATACGCCTCTTGATCCAGTTTGAAAAATCTTTCTTACTACCTAAAAAAGAGTGCAAGTCACGTGCATTAACTCCCTTTCCATTGGCAGACAAAGGAATAAGACTGCCAAAATCGTTCGTATTGATTAATTCGCTCATAATTGTATAGATTAAAATTTTATATGCGGAAACTCACGTTTCACAGTTTTATTTTTCTGCTTTATTTTCCCATGCCATAAAGGACAATATTTTCAAAGCCCGATAAATAAGGCTTTTTGGTGCATTTTAAACCGTCCCGGTTGCCTCTCGGCACTCTAAGACAAGTTACCTTATATATAAAGGCATATATATAGCGCCATATTTGCTTAATGACTGTTAAAATCAAGCATTCCAAATTCATAATATATTGATTATTAAAATATTAGCTTTTTAAATAAATGTGCCCTTTTGGACTTTTCGTAATTATCTATAAATTAGATATTTATCTTTTTAATTACAATTTTATGTTAAAATTTTAACTGATTTATTTTTACTTATATTTTTATTTTATCATTCTGAAAAACAGCTTTTTAAACTGATTTTTATACTCGGTTTCTTCTATAGACGGAACGATTTTAAATCGCTTTTTATGTTCATCCCACATCTGGGCATATTCGCGGTTGACCCGGTACTGTTTTTGGGTTATTCTTCCCTCCCGGAGATTATTACGGTTTTCTTCCATATACTTATCACGTCCGACCGTCATAATCCTTTGCGCCCGTTCTATCTGGCTGCTTTTGGTGCCGCTCTCACAAACAATCGTTTGAGGAAATGATACGTTGTACCAATCCCGAAAAAACTGATTTGTGAGGCGGGGAATATAAGCCTCATCGAAAAAATACCGTAACGGAACCTTTTGCCGGCGGTAAACCGTTTCAAGGCGAAGGATATTATCACCCACCACCTTTTTCTTTTGCCTGTACTCAAAGCTTTTATCGTATATCTTCAGAACCTTTCTTTTGTCCTTGTCCTTTTCGGTCGTTTTCTGCCGGTCTTTCTTATAATCGGCATCGGAGTACATTTCGCGGGCGTCATCCGTAGACATCACCCGTTTGATGTATTCCGACGGATCACGGCTCATCTTCATGTTAAGCCCGATCTCAAAATAAGTAACCGTAACATGGGAAACGTCAATCCCTATTGAATCAAATAGAAGGTTTAAAGCCGCCCGACCCTCGGAGACGGTAAACGATCCGGAATTATCCAGCCTGTTACCGCGGGCATACTTGGAGAAGATCTTCTGCACGCTGCATACTACTTTCAATGTCCTTCCCTCAATTTTAAGGTGAATACCATCAAATTTGCCATACTCGGAACTCTCGTAATAAGATTTGTTTCCTTTGGTGCAAGATTGCAGATGAAAAGCGGAAACAATGCGTCCTATGTCCTCCTCACCGCAAAGAACCGTCTTAAAATCCATCCTGTCAAACATACGCCATTTCATAAGCTAAACAATACACGGTTACATCTGGTTAAAGGACGGTTCAATACGTTTCCATTTGTTGAGGCTGTCCTTCTCTTCAAAGTAGAACCGGATAACAGTTCCTTCTACGGTGTTGCTTTCACGGAATAACTGCATGATAGAGGTATATTCTTCGTCGTTGAAATCCTCTTCCAGCTCATAGAGGCGGGAAATGGATTTATAGTCAAGATCCCCGGATTCGTTACGCTGCAATAATGACATAGCCAGTTTATAAATAGGGTTTCTTTCACCTTCCCCCTTCTTGGCTATCCATTTTTTCAGGTAATCAATAAGACGCTTTTCGGCAACGTCCGCCCGTTCGTCAAAGCGTTTAACCCGGTTTCCTTTCACCTGGACACGAAAGGTATCATTGTTCACCGTGAATCCCAGCTGTTCATCACGTTTCAACTCCCCATACTCTTTCAGGGCATTATAATAGGATTCTGATTCCTGCCTCAACCATTCCTTTAACTCCTGACCGTCCTTTACATATTTGCGGACACGCTTTTCAACGGAGGTTAGGAACTTGGTACGGATCTTTTGGTAGTTTTTACGCTTGGCGGTGGCTTTCCGCTTCTTCTCGGCTGATATTTTAGCAAGCAAGTCAGAAAGTTCTTTTTCGGATAGGTTGTCTATGTTCATGGCTACCGGATTTAAAGTTATCGGTTGTAGTTCTTCTTTAGAGCCTCTTCTATGTCTTTAGGGGTGTAATATACACGGCAACCCACATGACGGCAATTTATAAGACCGGCTTTAGTCCATGCATCCAATGTGACAAGAGATACGCCTAATTTTCGGGCGGCATCCTTTCGTTTGTATATGCCGTTTTCCGGGGCTTCATCCACCGATTGAATACTAGCACGCATACTCTCCAACTTTTCATCAAGCAAACGGGAAGTAACTTTTTCTATAGCCTTTTCTATATCGTTCATTGTGCATGATTGAACGATCAAGGCATTGGGAGATAAAAAATTTGCATCCATAAGATTTATTATTTAAAATTCTTGTGGATGCAAAAATATAGTGATTTTTTTCGATTTTAAAGCGTGTAACGTTACATTTTCAAGTGTTAAAATGTTACTTTTTTAATATAGGGTATATTTTTCCTTCTTCGTATAATATGCCGATTGATTCAAACTTTGCTTTTATTATTTCTTGTTTTTCTGGACTTATCGCATTTTGAGATAACCCCCTTTGTCGTATATTCGCGATATTTCCACCGCATAACCATGATATAAAAGGTGCTAATGCTACACCTTTTGGTGATTCATATCCGGATGCTTTTATCAAAGCCGTTATTACCTCACATTTCATATATACATCAGCTTCTAACTCTCTCTTCCTACAATAAGGGATATTAGGCATAGGAATAGTGGGGTTTACCTGAAAATCCTTCTCAATGCCGACCAATTCCAAATCTATTAATTCAATATGTTCCCCGACTTTTATAATCTTAAGTATTTCATCCTTCAGAGGAATCTCAAAGTAACGGCAAATCTCACCAAAACAGGCGAGAAAATCCCTTGCAGTTGTAATCAACCATGAAGCCACAGACACCGCATCAAAAACGCCCAATTTATCATCACTACCGTATATAACAACCTCCTCATCTGTCCCGGTCGCATTATATATAAATTTTTCTTCCGCCTCTATCGAAAAGAGGCTTTCACTTAAAAATCTGTTTCGCCTGGGATTCAATAAAATTTCGGATGAGGCGGATATTATCTTTCTTATTACATACATTCTTTGCTCCGGGGTATAGCCCAGCAATTCACTTTCAAGATCGTTCAATAATCCGTCAATATAATCGGGGTTATCGAAATATTCGTCTTTACAATACCGCTGTATCAAATCCGTAAAGGCATCATTGAGCGTATAAGGAATCCCCGTATCTTTAACACATCTGGCAAAAAAACATTCATCATCCCAACCTACACGGATCATTATACCATCATTTACAACAACTTCTTCTTCAACTCCATTAATCAGCCGTTTTTCTATAACTTCCTTTGTTTTTTCCCAATGATAGTACTTACCAAATATTCGTAATGCGCTTTCCGCATCTCCCAACAATTCCATATACTTTTTCATATCACAGTATTTTTAACAGGTTACCGTTCTTTTGCCAATGCAGCATCAATAATTTAGCGTGTTCTTCCTTGCTGACTTTGATGTATCGTAAAAAACTGCTTTCCGTTCTATGTCCCGTAATTGCCATTATACTAATGCTAGGGAAACCGGATTTATACAAGTTCGTAGCAAAACTCCTGCGGGCAGTATGAGCACTAATGAGCTGCCACTTTTCATATATTGAGGTGGTCTTTTCCCCGCCCCTTGTTATGGACTTTAATACACGATCCGATAATCCGGCTTTCTGGCATACTTTCTTTATATATCTGTCAAAGGAGGCCGCACTAATTTTAGAAGGAAGAACACCATCGTATTTTTCCCATATACGAAGAAAAACCGGATGAAGGGGAATGGCTACCGGATCATTTGTTTTTTGCTGTATAATGGTTAACATACCATCCCTTATATTTTCCTTTCTAATACGGGTAAAATCAGAAAAACGTAACCCCGTCCAACAGCCAACCAGAAACAGATCACGCACTCTTTCAAGTTGCGGAGCATCGGAAAAATCAAATGTTGCCAGCTGATTCAATTCTTTTTCGTTTAGTGCGATGGAAAAACTACTCTCTATCGAATATTTAAATGCCCTGTATTTTTTATTATTGGTTATTTCTCTATCATTTGCAGCATTCATCACCGCTTTTAAACGCATAATTTTATCACATATTGTATTAGCTGCAAGATTTAAACTTTGCAGATATGCAACGAAATCTGCCATCAAATCCACATCTATTTTATCAAAATCAAGTTTAATACCTCTTGTTTTCTCATAATCCAATATACTTTGATAGGTTTTAATATACTTATATTTGGTGTCAGTTGATATTTTCTGTCCTGCTTTAACCGTACTAACCTTTGTATCGCACAATCTTATATACTCCTCAAAGAAGGAGTGAAAAGTGTTTGCCAATGGCTTTTTCTTACCAAAGCTAATATCGAGAAATTCCTTTAAACTGTCTTTTGTGATAACTACACCCTTTTGCGTAGCCTCAACCATAAACATTTTCAACTTTGTTTCAATACCGGTTATCACAGCATTCATTTCATCCTTATAATAACAATACTTGGAGTTTTTGATACGCTGTTTGTTCTCATCCCAGAACTCCAAAGAAGTTTTTAAAGGGGTTGCATACATCAGTTTTTCATTCCGACCGAAACGGGCGGTTACATACACGGTTTGTTCTTTTTCCGTATTTGCATAACGGAGCATAAATTTAATATTTGCCATAATTTTAAATGTAGGTTTAACATCGGTGCAATTATAACAAATTATCCGTTTCCTTTGTTCCGTTTGCGCTCCGCCTTTTCTTTATTTAACTTTGTCGTTCTTTGTCGTTCTTTGCTTTTGTATATCAATGTAAAACTTGTATTATCAGTATTTTAAGCAAAATATAGCAAAGAACGACAAAGATAGAATAAGTACGTAAATAGTTTTCATTAATCTTTCTCATCATCAAAATTTGTTTGGTTTGCTATTCTTGTCCTTCTGCGCCGACGGGATCTTTCTCGTAGATGACAATGTTTCCTTCCGATTCCTGCACTTCTACTTTATAGCATTGAGGAATCTGTTTGCATACCCACCGGGCGATATTCTCCGCTGTGGGATTAAATGGGAGTACTTCGTTCAGATTTTGATGGTCGAGTTTCTCCGTGACTACTTCTTTGATGCGGGTGAAATCTACCACCATTCCTTCGGAGTTGAGCCGTGCGGAACGGCAATAGACGGTGATAATCCAGTTGTGACCGTGTAAACTGGCGCATTTACTGCGATACGGGAGTACCAGCTTATGAGAAGCCGAGATCTCCATGCGTTTGATTACTGTAAACATGAGTGTATGTATTTTAATAGTTACACGCATCTAATGTCACCTCGATGCAACGGCAAAGGTAATATAAAATAGAGTTTTCATCCAGCAAAGAGTGTTATTTTTTCCCTTTTTTTGCACTATCTTTGCCGCATGAAAACTCTATATATTGTTTTAGGTAGTATTTCCCTTGCGCTCGGTATTCTCGGCATCTTTCTGCCGCTACTGCCCACTACCCCTTTTCTATTGCTCACCGCCGCCCTTTATTTCAAAGGATCACCCCGATTATATAACTGGCTGCTCAATCATCGGCACTTCGGTCCTTATATCCGCAATTTCCGCGAAAACAAGGCGATTCCTCTCCGTGCCAAAATAATTTCTCTCGTATTAATGTGGGGAACGATGCTTTATTGCATTTTTTTCCTGATTCCTTTTATATGGGTAAAGATTCTCCTGGGATTGATAGCCGCAGGAGTCACTTATCATATTCTTTCTTTCAAGACGTTAAAGTAATGCGATAGTCCCTGCCGTGCATCGGCAAGTTTATCCTCCCAATGTTTCACGGAATTCTGGCCAATTATGTCAGTCACGTACTTCACGGAAATAAACGGGATTTCTTTTGAACGGCAAACAAATGCCTGTGCGTATGCTTCCATATCTACAACATCTCCGCTAACGTGAGTCAACTCGGTGAGGAAGCCATCTCCTGTATTGCAGATTCCATGTTCCGTCCAATGCGTGCAATAACCTTTTTCTTCGAGCAAAGCTGATGAATCAATTTCACACTCCAATCCGAACTCTTTCATTTTCTGCATATCACGATCTACAAACTTTCGACATACAAAAATATCTCCTACCTGATGGTTGACTGTTCCGGCACTTCCGATATTGAGCACCAAGTCCGGTTGTACCTGACGGATTGCCTCTGCCAAATGAAAGGCTGATTTCACTTTACCAATGCCTGTACGAACGTAGTAAGGTTCTATATCCGGCCATTTAAGTTCTACAAATTCGCCTTGTACGGCGTAGGTTACTAATATTTTCAACATGGGTTCCTTTATTTCGTAAAAATTACTATTCAAATCCAATTGTACTCAACCGCTCCACGAGATAGACTATAGCCCTATTTATCCAGGCTATTTCATCTGACAAACTTTTGATGTTCCATCTGAATGAACTCAAATTTTCTATTTCATGGATAAACATACCATCAGTTATTTCTGCAAAAATAACTATTTAACTGGAGTTATCTATAAAATGCGGCCAAAAGAGGTATGCTAAGCCGCAAATTCTGCGGTTAACTAACGGAATTAAACTGCAATCAACAAGAACAAGGCATATCCACCACGCTTGGTTTGAAGAATCATTCAAACCAAGTACGAAACTTCCTTATGTGGAGTACCCAATATTACTTTTTACTATCCGGCAACGGATTAATAGCCCCCCTTTGTGTACAAGTATATGCCGATACATCTACCGCTTTGCGGTGTGATTCAGCGACCGACGCCCCTCTAAGTATGTTCACAACAAAAGTAGCAGTAAACGAGTCGCCTGCACCTACAGTATCGGCCACCTCGACTTTAGGTGTATCTATGGATGAAATTTCCCCACTTACATCATATATGCCACTACGTACTGCCCCCTGTGTGAATATAACATATTTGAGCGAAAAACGAGCAATGAGTTCTGCGATAGCTTCCACAAAATCAGTCGAAAGAGAAAGAAGAGAAATCAATAACGGCAATTCGTCTTCATTCAATTTGAGTACATTTGCTTTTTGCAAGGATTCCACAATCAAGTCTGTCGAATAAAAATGTTGCCTGATATTAATATCAAACACCTTCAAAGAGGTATCCGGCACGGCATCTATGAGCCTTAAGATTGCAGCACGTGACTTTTCGCTTCGCTGTGCCAAAGAGCCCCAACAAACAGCATCTGCATCGCCGACAAGTTTCATGGTCGCAGGACTACACTCGATAGCATCCCAAGCAACATTCTCAACAATGTCATATTGCGGTACACCGGCTTCATTCAACGACACAAGCACTTTACCTGTCGGCAAAATATTACGGGAAATATATCCTAAATCAAGTCCGGTCTCTTTAAGCACTGTAAACGTTTCATCGCCGAGTTCGTCCTCACCTATTGCCGTAACGGGATATGATTCTGCTCCCAATTCCTTCGCAAAAAAACAGAAATTGATAGGCGCTCCGCCAAGTCTCTTACCTTCCGGGAAGCAATCCCAAACAACTTCTCCTATACCTATTATTTTCATGGTTTTATAGTTTAATAATAATTTTCATGGATGTTGCACTATTCTCGTCTATAAATTTATATGCCTCGTCATACTGCTCGAACGGGAAATGATTCGAAATAAGCGGTTCGAGACGGATAGCTCCCGAACTTACCTGATCGATAGCCGTAAGATAATCTTCATGGCGATACATCATCGTTCCGTTCACCTTCAGTTCGTGCTCTCCCAAATAGAACATATCAAGCGACGGATCCTTGCCAAATACCGCCACTACAACGATGGTACTCCCTTTTTCGATACACTCCATAAGCGAACGAATACTCGACTCAACTCCAGCAACCTCAAACGCAGCTTGAAAATCTTCATCCCCGAAAAGCCTCTTCGCTCCTTCTTTGAGCGGCGTCTTAGCTACATTGAGCGTATCTACTATACCACATTTACGAGCGATTTCAAGTCTGAAATCACTTACATCGGTAATAAGAACCCGTTTGGCTCCTCTTGCCTTAGCGAACTGCGCCACGAGGTTACCGATCGTTCCGGCACCCGATACAACCACATTCTTACCTTTCAAGTCCCCGCCACGCATGGTTGCATGCGCAGCCACTGCCACCGGTTCTATCATAGCCCCATAATCAAGTGACATACCTTCAGGCAACACCGCAATCCTGTCATCATCAACCACAAAAAAGTCTTGCGCAGCTCCATTTGCCTGAAAGGCTTGCACTCTTAGCTCCTCACAAATATTATACTCTCCCCGCTGACAAGGCTTGCACTTCCCACACGCAAGTTGCGGACGTGCGGTGACAACGTCACCCACCTTGCAGATCGTAACCGCCGCCCCCGTAGCGACTACCACTGCCGAATATTCATGCCCCTGAACTACCGGATAGAAAGTTGCCGGATGACATCCGTGATAAGAATGTATCTCACTTCCACAAATACCTATTCTCTTAATATTCAGAAGCACCTGATGTTCTTTCAGGTCCGACGCCTTAGGCGCCTCAACCTCGCGAAATTCAATATGTTTTGGTTCTACTAATACCGCTTGTCTCATTTTATACCATATTTACTTAAAATTTCTATTACCGGAGTCTCTATTGACTTCGCCCAAAGTGCATATCCATAACTACTTGGATGAGTTCCGTCGACCGATGTCTCATGGGCATCGGAAGCATCAGGCGTAATCAGATAAACGTCTTTATATTTCGGGTTCGTGAGGATTTTTGCAAACAACCCCTCTACGGTTGCCGCCTTAGCCCGTTCTTTCGCATCAAGAACTGTATCGAATGAACGTCGTTCACGATAGATAGTACGCTGAAATATCAACGGAGTAGCCGGATGTGCCGCTATAAGCCGATCGATAAACGGCATCAGGCGCTCTCTTATCAGTTCTGCGTCAGGATTTGAAAAAGTATCGAATATAAAGGCATCAGCCTTGACTTCCGCAAGAACATCGAGCATGTAAGGCTGCATCAGGCAACGTCCGCTTGTTGCGAGCGACACGACTTGAAGACCCGTATTACGCATAAATTGCATGGGATAACTCATACCGGATCGATCCGTGCTCACTCCCTGCGTAAACGAAGAGCCATATACCGCTATCCTGTGACGAAAATCGGACTTCAACGGTTCGATAACAGCATCGTCATCTATCCCTATCTTACAAGAAATGACCTCCGAATACATCGGCATATACATCATACATTCGTGCATCGTACCATCCATATTCTCAATGAGCGTGAATGTCTCGGTTTTCTCGCCCTTATACGCTTTCAATGAACCGCTTGCCGCATACTGCCATTGACCGTTTGCATTTTTGATATAAAGATCATATCCTTTATAAGAGATCGGCATGGTTGAATGGCTCGAATATACATATCCCCACTTGGTCGTAATCTGTATATTACGCGTGTTCGTTTTAAACAACACAGCCATACCGGCAGAGCAACGGAGTTGTCGATTCTCCGTCCTGTTAAAACCTTTATAAACCAATGTATCGACTCTATGATACGGATTGGGAGTCGATTCAAACGGCTTACCTATCAGGTTAAGCGTTGACGCCTCCGTCTGTTTTTGTGCCGAAACCGACAATACGCACGAAAGCGACAGAACAACCGTTATGAAAAACTTCTTCATTGCCTTGTATTTTTTAGTTGTTTACTGTAATAAGACCTTCAATCCTTCTGCTACCTGCATAGCATAAAACTGCTCATACTTTTCCATAAACACAGGATATTTGTCCAGTCCCAATGACACAAAAGGTGATATTTTCAAGAACTCGGCCGGCGATCCTCCGGAAATCAACTTCCTGTCCGCTGGGGTGATGTGAGGTTCGGAGATAGCTATATTTTCACCGGACTCGGTGCGCGCACCTATCAGGTATTTGCAATAAACAGCTATCAGGAAAGCCTCTATCGAAATATCCTTCCCATCCTGCAACATCTGTTTGAGTATGGGTACCACATAAACGGCAAACTTAGCAATGCCATCGCCGCAAAGCCGTGATACCTGATCGCTGATCGCCTTGTTTGAAAATCGTTCGATAAGCTGGTCTTTATACGCTTCAAGGTCAACGCCTTCGGGAACCGGAACATAAGGAGTAACGTCCCTGTTCATAAACAACTTTATCATCGCACGATACCTCTCGTCTGCCATTACAGCATCGACCTTCCTGAATCCTTCCATATAGGCAGGATAAGAAAGAAGAGTATGTGACGCATTGAGAAGACTTAATTTCATGATTTCATACGGGGTCACATCATGGGTGAATGTAACTCCCACCTTCTCCCATGCAGGACGGCCTGCAATGAAATTATCTTCAATCACCCATTGTATAAAGTCTTCACAACACACATCTGTAACCTTACCCGGTTTTGTTACGGGAGTGATTCGATCTACCATCGAATTCGGGAACGTCACTTTCTTTTTCGCCCACGCTGCCACCTCGGGATATTTCGCTTCAAAGTATGACATAAACGCACATTTGGCGGCATTGCCGTTCATCTGCATGTTGTCACACGAAAGAATCGTAATCGGCAAATCTTTCTCCATCCGGCGTTTAAGTCCTTCGGCTACATACCAGAACACACTGCGCGATTGGTTAAAATCGACCTTATATCCCCCTTCGGTAATGGTGAGAGAGATGATTTTTATCTCCTCCGATGCTATTTTAGCGATGATAGGCTCACTATCTATTTCCCCCCATGCCAGTTCTACAAGCGAACCAATCAGCATACTATCCTGTTCGCCGGAAGGGCTGCATGTCGTCAATTGATATATGCCGTCGTCTTTCTTGAGGGCGTTGAACAAGACCTCGTCCGTAGGCATAATCATGGCTCCGAATACCCCCCAGCATCTTTGTGACGGATCTTCAAGTAATAGATTTGTGTAAGCTTCGAGATGTGCACGATGGAAGTTTCCAACGCCGAAATGTACTATTCCGGCCTTTATTTCAGCACGATTATAATTAAAAGTCTTCATACGATAATTTCAATGTTTCGGCAAGTGATTTTTCCACCTTGTCGCAATGTTCTATATAGAATTTATAAACCTCATTCCATTTGTAATAAGATGCTTCAACCGCTTCCAACGGCAACCGGAGGTCTTTTTCATTCAGCATAAACTTAACTAAAACGTCCGGATTGTCTTCTGATTGGTAAAAGATCATCTGAAGGTTCGCACCCATCGGAATATCCCAGTACTTCCAACTCCGCAACGCTTCTTTGGAATTACTAGCCTCCCGCGCCCACGTTCCGGCTTGCAGATTTGTCAAGATAGCCATCAGAACGCCATCGTGTCCGAAGTTGAGATTGATGCCATGACGCTTACGAACCAGATCTTCGGCAGATTCGTCTAACAAATGGCGTAACGTGCGGGATGCAAGTCCCCAACTACGCCCGTGAGATACCGGTTCAGGACCTTTCTGCGCAAAATACTTATAGTTCTCGATTTCCGCCCAAGCCAATATTTCCTCTTCTGTAAAGATATCCCATATAGGCACTTGGCGGTCGAGGCATTGCATCAGCGACGCCATTAACCAGAAACGATGAATCAGGTCGTACTTGTCATACTCACTTTCTACTTGTGTTACGTCTATAAACAGTCTTGTAAAAAAAGCATCCACATTCAACTTTTCATCTATATATGAACGATATTTTTTATACCAACTGTTTTCCTTACCAAGTATATATTTATCAAGCGGACTTCTGTCGGGACATACGTTACCGTATGGATTCAGTGTGGTAAGGAACGAACGGGAATTGTCTATCTCCGCCCACTCAAGCCCGGGACGTAGCGACAAAATACCCGAATTTACAGATTGCATGGTGGCCGCCACCCGAAGCACATTCGTTGCGTTAGTCTTCAAATAGGGACGGCCTTCAAATACTTCCGGATAGTTTTGTACCATCCTCCGGCCTATCTCCCTTGTCTGACGATAACCGATTTGTGTCAGATCGCCTTCTTTGTAAAACACATTCTTCTTGAACGGTTCAAGACGTTCGTACAGGGCTTTCCCAAAATCGGTAAGGTTGTTTGTGGCATGAGCTTTCTCCAATACGCCGTATATGGCAGGATAAGTCACCTCATCGTCTATCTGACGCGCTCCATGACGGAAATAGCCGTTTATATAGAAAGGCGTATATCCTTTGGGCGCCGGCGTAACCGGATGTGAAAGATCGGTCACATAATACACGCCGCCCGCACGTTCCGGATCCCTGCGTATCTCGTCGAGAGGATTTTCGGCCACCGGCTTTTCTTTCGGAAGAGAGAGTTTGAATATGCAAGGAAGATCGGACGTCTTTTTCGCATTCGTATTGGTATTGACATACATAACCCCGTCTTTGACCACAATATCTTCCGGCTCGTAAATAACCTGTTCCTGCACATTGTATCGGGCAGTAATCGTCCGCCTATCCGTATCGTACACCCGGATGCAGGAAGGACGGCTGTCATCCTGTTTCCCAACTCCGAAACAGAAATAGATTTTACCATCATGCATACAGCCCGCTTGTGTGAACCATACCTCATAGGGGAACACCACCTGATCGAGAATGTCATTTTCGTCGAGGCGTACCTTTGCCCCCTCACTCAACGACGGTATGCGGAATTTGGTGGCGACATACTGGTTTTCCCATGCATGCTTTGTCACCTTCGCCACAGTACGTTTACGCGCCGAGAATATCCATATAAATCCCCGTTCCCGATCGACCAGCCAGCTTGGCGCACCAAAGATGGAGACATACCCTTTCTCCGCCCACTTCGAGCCATCGAGTTCAATTGTCTGTGCGATTTCGCTGCTAAAACGTTTTCCACGACGGGTGATGCTCTCCACAAAGCACAACCATTCCAACTCGCTTCCTACCTTCCCGTTTGTGATATACAAGAGAGGAAACGATGCTCCGCGTTTTGTCTCGACGCCAAAGCATACATTATTTACATGGTTGTCCGGATGGGAGGACGCCAATTCAAAGCCTGCCACAGGTTTCGGATCGGCACTTTTGAAATCATAGATATTCACGTGTCCTCCATCCTCGCACGAGAATATGTAATCATCCCATATTTCAAGTCCTTGCTGTGCCCGCCCCCGTCCTTCCTTTGCCAGGAAGACAGAGCACTCTACCTCTTTCTCCGGCTCTACATACAACTGGGCGATAAGGGGAATAGAGATCAGTAAGCACACGACAGACAAATAGATCTTTTTCATAAGTATGCTCTATAAATTTAAAGTATGATTATGTTCTACGTTAATCGAACAGCTCTACGCCTAACGACTCAAGCCGTTTCTGCAACTCTCCTACATCGAGAGCCCGCGGAGTACAATGCTGCGACGCACTCATGGCAGCGGCAATACCAACTGCCTCTCCCATCGCCATGCAAATACTCATGACACGATAGGAAGCGTGAGCTCTGTGAGTACCCGATATGCATCGTCCCGCCACCAGAAGCCCTTCCAAGCCCAACGGGAGAAAACAACGATACGGCAAATCGTATGGTTTGCAATATTGGATGGTTGGTTCCGCCTGTCCGGCTCCGTCAGGATTATGTATATCGACAATGAACAATGCTTTATGTACCACCACATCGGCAAAACGGCAGCCTTCCGCCATCTCATCGGCATCGATCACATAGTCGCCCATCACCCTGCGGCTTTCGCGCACTCCGGTTGTTGTACCACTTCCGATCACTCTACAGTTTTCGTAACCCGGCAAATTTTCTTTCAAGAATTGAGTCAGGAGGCGTATCTGTTGCCTAAGTTCAAGATCGGCGGCGAAAATAGAGCTTACCGAAGTTATATCCACCCTATTGACTTGTGTCGTATTTACCTGACGGCAACCCGGTCTGACCGACGGATGCAAACGCACGGCAGCAAGCATCCGGGGAAGTTCGCCCTCATCGGCTTTCTTTTTACACCAATCAAGAAAACACTCGCCATTCAATTGGACATTGTCTACATCTCCAATACAGATAATTCCTTTCGATTCATCTACGCCGTCAATGGTGTATTCAAGGGTTACAGGCTGCATGAGTCCGTCAGCACGTCCTTTTTCTATTTTTGCACCGGCAAGAAAAGATACTATGGCATCACCGGTACAGTCAATCGTTACCGCGGCTTCAAAACAGAGCGTCCCCTCGTTACTTGCACACTTAATGCCTTTTACCACCTTTCCGTCACGAATAACATCCGACACGCAACATTGCAAAAAGACATCGACGTTCTTTTCCCTGGCGACAAATTCTGCCAATGTAAGTTTTGCCTCTTCGAAATCGTGAGCATTTCCATGCTCACCAATCCAGTCATTGTCTTTGACGCCAAGAATAGCACAAACCTCATCGCGCATCGTGTTCTTGCTTACACTACCGAGAATAGGGCCGACATACCCGGCGGTCAGGTTACCTCCGATGACTCCGTATCTTTCGATAAGGGCAACACGTGCTCCTTGCCGGGCGGCGGCTACAGCCGCACATATCCCGGCAGGACCTGCACCTGCTACTATTACATCATAATATTTTGTATTCATTATCTGCTTGTATATGGACCGGAAATAGTCTTAACAGTCATTGCCCCGTCAGAATCTGTGATTGTCACAACTCTGTATTTGTTTCCTCCGTCTGTCACACGAACTACAATATGTCCATCATATCCCTTTACTCTCGCAGCCTCTTCCGCCGTAACCCGGTCGTCTACTCCGCTGGGGCGATCGCCTTGCCAGAAGTTAGTGATAAACATGTCACACGTAGGGAGTGTTGTCTCCATCGAATTCAGTATATCGGTGCGAGGATGACAATCTACCCACGAATTGATAACAATCGTTTGTGGATTGAGTGCTTTCAGAGCATCCACCTGATTGGTGTTGGTTACACCATGATGGTTAGCTTTCAAGAGTTCCACCTGACCTACTGCTTTTGCACAGGGCAGTTCGGCATCTTTCCACGCATGACTCGAACGTCCGTTATACTGAAGGTCACCACCGGCAAAGAAATCAAAGTTGCCATACGAAACTTTCATCACACAACTGGTTATATTCTCCGGCGGACAATTGTCACTGGAGGTAATGTTCTTACTGTTTTCGTATGAAATCTCCGAGAGTTCAGGGAATGTCTTCTTTGTGGTAGTGCCCGAACCTGTCCAGATCTCTCCATTCACTGCCACGTTTTGCACCTTTGCAGTAGGATACTTTGCAGGATTATACTTCTGAACGATCTGATCATTCGCCCCTGCTTTGAATATCGCAGCATCGAACTTTTGATTGGCGACATGCCATTTCACTGCATTGATATAGTTATTACAACTTGGAGCATTGTCTGCCATTGTCGCCATATTGAACGGATAGTTATAATCGGGATAGCCACGATCGAGAAGCGTACCAATCTTGAAATTGTCGAAAATCTCGGCAAAACCTATCAACGAATAAGTGTCGGAGTTGGAAGATTTCGGCAAGGAAGAAGTATAACCGCCGAAGTGGTCATTATGGAAGTGGGTAAGTACGGCATAATCAATCGTGCTGTTACCTGTCCATACCATACACTTACGAATGTAATCAGTTATAATCTGTGAACCACGGGTAGAAGTCAGAGTCGGATCCCAACGACTACGGATACCGGTGTTGGTCGTATTACTATTAGAGTTGGTCGTAACACTCGAACTTGCGGCATCGATAAGCATTTGCGTACCATCCGGGAATATTACAAACATGCTTTCACCGGTAGTCGTATTGATGAAATGAATATCCATCACACCCTCCTGCCAGGCAGGAATCGTCTTACCTACCTCTATTTCAGTGGCAGCATCTTCCCCACCTCCATCCGGACGAATCAAAAATGAGTGAGACTCATTGGAGCTGCATCCTACAATCGCAAGGATGAACAGACTAAATATAAATATTAACCTTTGCATGCTATATGAAGATTTAAAAACATCTCTCCGCCTTCAATGCTGACGGCAAGACGAATATAATTACCAAAATTTGAATTTACCTTTATAATATGTTGGCCAAGTCCTTTGAAGATTACAGGATCACTACCGTCGTCAGCCCAATGTATGCCGTCTTGCGATAGTTGTACACGACCTTCGAATACGGGATCTCCTTCTATTTTCTCAACCATAACAAAGAATATAGCCTCATCTGCCCAACCAGCCTCGTAAGGATGAGTGAAGAAAGTACCTTTAAAGAACTTCTTTACCTCAAGATGGGAATCATTAAACATTTTCATATATTACATTCCTCCTTTTATTCTTGTGAAACAACAACAGAATCTATATAAAAGAATACACGACGATTGGTATCAGTACCCACCCAGAAAAGAGGATTGATAAGATTGTCGATGCGTCCATATCCGTCAACGGTATCAGCTGCAATGCCACGCATATCCCAAATTCTGTCCTGACATTGGAACTCTACATATTCACGAAGCTCTGTGTCAAGTTTCAGACGCATGTATTGCCAATTGAGTTTACAGTCGGTCTCATTGTAAATGAGTTTCTGATGACCATCTTTCAAATCCTTGAATCCATCGTGGTCGCCATTAGGATAACGGCGGCCGAACCACCAGGGATCGACTCCCCTCTTACACCAGTCTCCGTCAAGTCCATAAGCCCAATCGCGGTCGGTTATGTCTTCATTGGAATGTTCATACTGCCACTTCTGCATTAATTTGCCATCTACTGCATTGAGATAACGAATTCCTACATGGTAACGTTTTCCACCCTCCTGTACATCGAATCCCATACCAAAATCGCGGATGGAACTCTCATGTAAACCCGGTTGCGGACGGTCACCGCCATCCACCACATCCTGTTCCGCCGTGTATGTAAACCAACATTCTATCTGCAAATATTTGCAGCCCGGACGAGAGAACGAAAGCCGCTTAATGGCATGTCCCAGACAACCTTCCGCCGGAATCTCCGTATAAGGAGCGGCAACAGGTCTTGTCGAAAGTTTAAGAGAGTAAGTGCCGGACATAGCTCCGTGAGTGCCCGGATACCTGAAAGTAGCGGAACTAAGCATGACCGGTGGCCACTGGTCTTTATTGACCAATGTCTTGGGAACATCAAAATCGGGATATTCCGTAAAGTTAGGCATCAATGTCATCCAACCGTTAAAGCCGGTGTTGAATACATCATAGCTCAACACCCTTTTCAATGGTTGATAGCGACTGCGCAATAAAATTTCTCCAATGCTCATAATATCATTTATTTAATAAAGTTAGTACCCTGGATTTTGAACAAGTTTGCCATTCATTATCAATACATCATCACTTGGCAATGGCCACAAATAAATCTTCTCATCATACTTACGTTCACCATGCTGGACGATATAGGTTCCGTCGGCCATCGCTTCAAAAGAAGGAAATCCGTCTTTGTCAAATGTCGGAGTCTCCGGCCAAAACCAGTTGCCTGCCGCAAAGTATTCCTTTGCCCTGTTGGCTGTACGGGTAAATCCGTACATATTGTGTCCGAAAGCATTCTCAAACTGATGCCAACGAAGCAAATCGAAATAGCGTAGATTTTCCCATGCAAACTCCACACGACGCTCACGACGGAGCACTTTGCGCAATGCCGTCTGATCGGTTGTCGTGATGGACGGATAGTCGTTGGTTTGTGTACGGGTGGTGCCATAAGCACGGGCACGGACATCGTTGATGCAAGCAATGACAGTAGCGTCAATCTCCCCCAGTTCAATCTTAGCTTCGGCATACATCAACAATACATCGGCATAACGCATGAGAATGACGGGGTTGTCGTTATACAAAGTAGTACGCCATGACTCTTGCGCGCCTTTGCGCAGGCAACAACCATTGTAAGCACAGTTGGAAGCATCCGAACCGCCTTTGGAATCTTTGTTTGTAATCATACGATTTTGTGTATAGTCCATTACTTCGAGTGCGTTTGGCGCAGGGTTCCACTCAATACCATAGATACGGCTGCCGGGAGCAGCAAATGTTTCCAGGCAACGGGGATCACGGTTGGCAAATGGATCGTGAGGATCAAAACCGCTGCCCGGTTCATCAATCGTCTTGCCATTCGTCATTTCGTAGACAGCAAGAAGTTCCCACGAAGGTTGCGCATTATGTGTACCGCCTGCCGAACGGGCAATAAAGGAACCGATAGCCTGTGTAGTAGGTTTACCGTTTTCATCCAACTCAAGGTCGCTTGAGTGAGCAACAGAGAAAATAACTTCTTTGCTTCCTCTTGTCTTGTCGCGGAAAAGTTCACCATAATCAGGGGCCAAGTCATATACTTCCAGATCCATACAGTCTTGCGCAGCCTTTGCGGCAGTCCCGTAGTCGTGTTGATAGAGAGCGGTACGCGCCTTGTAAGCATAAGCCGTTCCTTTGTCCACACGGGTGGCGCCGCTATTATTATTTGCGGCCGGCAAATTTTCTGCGGCATAGTCATAATCTTCATAAATTTGTTTCAGAACGACAGCTTTGTCGGTACGCCCCATCTCAAATGCTTCCTCCGGAGTAATCGAAGTCACGTAGAAAGGAACATCTCCCCAAAGAGTAATCAAACGTGAATAAGCAAATGCTCTGAAAAAACGGGCTTCGGCACGAAGCGTATTCAGTTCAGTGGTGGAATATTTGCCTTCAAGTTTGTCGAGCGCCTCCAAAATCCGGTTGGCACGACTAATGTTCTTATACGTGTAACTCCAAACAGTCTTGATGTTAGGATTACTTGTAGAAGACGCATTCAGTGAACCTGCCGCAATGGTGTAAATGTTGGTTCGTTGCGCCCAGTCATCCGTATTACGGTCCAGCGTCCAACCTTCTTCTATAACAAAGAAGGTACTGCGATAAAAATCGTTCAACGAGATTCGAACTTCCTCCGGTGACGAGAACCAGTTTTCGCTGGATGCAGCTGAAGGAGGATTCAGATCGAGGTTCACACAAGAAGTTACAGATAGAAGAGCTATCATGCAAATCAATACATGTATTTTTTTCATATTATGTAATTTTTTCATACTCCATTAGAATTTGATATCCACTCCAAATGTATAAGTGCGTGTGATATAGGTAGAAGCGCCTGCTTCAGGGTCCCATCCCGAAAGATAACTATCAAAGCAGTATGGATCATCGATATTGACGTACACCCGAAGTCCCTTGATTCCGACTTTAGAGACGATTTTTTTAGGAACTGTATAGCCAACGTTGATATTCTTTATACGCATATAGGCACTACTCTTGAGCCAGTAGTCCGACATTTTGTAGTTGTTGTATTCACCGCCCTGATGACTCAAACGGGGATAGCTGGCTGCCGCGTTCTGCTCTGCAGTATTATATACACTCCAATAATTACGGCTGCCATTGTCGTTCAGAAGGACTGACGGAGCCGGAAGCCATTGTCCCTGCATGGGGCGAATCATACTTTCGGTGAGGCGTGAAAGTTGTTTCCCGACACCATTGAAGAGTAAGGAGAAAGAGAGACCTTTCCAGCCCAAACTAATAGAACCTCCATATAGATAGTGTGGCAATGAGCTGCCAAGCACTACGCGGTCGTATGTCTCATTGATAATTCCGTCAGGAGTGCCGTCCGGACCGCTGACATCTACATATTTCACATCACCCGGTTTGGTAGAAGCCGAAAGCAGAGCGCTTTCACTGACTTCCTCTGCGGTCTGGAATAAACCAGCAGTCTTATATCCATACCAGGAGTTATATTCTGCGCCTTCGGTAATAATGGTACCATCGCTGTTAAACTGCTGCTTGCCGTTAAGATTATCTATTATAGACTTGTAATCAGAGATATTAAAACTTACCGCATAATTTACATCTCCGATACGGTCAGACCAGCCGAGTTTCACTTCCCAACCACGGGTATGCATTTTACCTACGTTCCTGTCAGGTGCCGAATAACCTGTAAACGACGGGATTGCCACTGACAAGAGCATATCTGTTGTCTTCTTATAATAATAGTCTGCGCTAAAGTCAAGACGATTGTTAAAGAAAGCGGCATCCACACCTATATCCCAGCTCTGTGTTTTCTCCCAATGGATATTCTCATACGCATAATCCTGTTGAGCGGCAGACATCGAAGATTGGGGCGTAGAACCTGCACTGTCATACATAATGGCATTATTGAACGAAATGTATGTCTGATAAGGATAATTTCCAATCCGCTCGTTACCGAGCGTACCGATAGAGGCACGGAACTTCAGATAGTTTATCGGGGTTATGTTTTGCATGAACTTCTCGTTAGAGATGACCCAACCCACCGATGCGGACGGGAAGAATCCCCAACGGTGATCCTTGTGAAAACGTGAAGATCCGTCTTCACGAGCATTGAGCTGGAGGTAGTAACGGCTGTCGTAATTATACATGACACGGCCAAAAAATGAACGGTATGCATTCTGATAAGAATTACCGGCTACGGCAAGAGCATTCTTATTCGCCAAATCAAGATAAGGGAAAGAAGACAAAGACATATCGTTTGTCGATCCCGACATCGTTTCATACGTATAACTATAATCTTCATAACCGACCATGGCATTGAAGTTATGTACCTTGCTGAAGGTCTTGTCGTATGTAGCGATGAATTGTTTCTCCAATGATTTGATGTTACGGCGTTCTTCACTTAGCGAATTGGAAGTATATCCTGAAACATATCCCAGCATAACATCGGTTTCGTATGCATCGTAAACAGGTATGGCTTTCTTCATCTCCTTGATCGAAACAGTTCCGACGGTAGGAGTCAGGTTGGCAGTAAGGGTCAAATCTTTTATGGGCTTATAGCTCAACGAGAATTTACCGGTCATTGTGTTGGATACGGTCTTCTTCTCTCCGCCTTCCAATAAGGCGGCAAGCGTATTGCTAAGACTGCCGTCTTTACCAGGACCAACACGGCCATCCGGATAAAGTCCCAAATAAATGGAAGGATACATATAAGCTGCACGAATCGGACTACCGGAAGTCGGGTCATTTTTCGTGGCATAACGTACCGAGAAATCGATAGAACCGGAGAGCTTATCACTAATCTTGAGATTATTACGCGAACGGATAGAGATTCTTTCGTGGTTTGAACCTTTATAGATAGCGTCGGCATTTTCGTAGGTAGCGGAAGTGTGGCTCTTGATTACCTTGTTGCCATACGTCATGGTCAAGTTGTGCTTATGGCGCATAGCAGTATTCGAAAGAATAGCGTCTTTCCAATCATAGATAGGATATTGAATGGGATCATACCTGTTGTTGGTAGCATAGTTGTCGATGTAGTCCTGTGAATAGTTGGCAAACTCGCCTCCCGCAGGATTACCGGCATCGTTCCACGACCATTCGTTATACATTGTCATGTAGTGATAAGGGTCGGTCAGGAATTTCGGAAATTCGGTAGGAGAAGACAACGAAATCTCTCCGTTATAACCGATCGAAAGTTGTCCCTCGGTTGCCTCCTTAGTCGTTATCAAGATAACACCGGCAGCAGCACGGGCACCATAGATGGATGCAGAAGCTGCATCTTTAAGTACAGTAATCTGCTGTACGTCTTCGCTTGCTATATTGTCGAGGCTACTGACCATCATACCATCGACAAGGATAAGCGGACTCGAATCAGACATTGTTGTCACACCACGCACCTGAACCGTAGCACTTGCCCCCGGCATACTGCTCGAACGGGTAACCGTCAGTCCCGGAATCAGTCCTTGCAAAGATTGTGAAAGTTGAGACGTGCTCTGTTTCTCGATAAGCGAACTGTTGATTACACCGACCGCACCTGTAAGATCTTTCTTTTTTACAGATCCATAGCCGATAACAACTGTCTCTTCAAGTTGTACAGCATCCTCTTTAAGTTTTATATTTACTACACTCTTACCATCCCACACCACAGTCTCGGTCACATAACCAAGATAACGGAATTCTATTGTATGGCCTGATTCAGCGCCATTGAGCGCATACTTTCCCGACATATCGGAGGTAGTACCTTTTGCATTGTCTTTATCGTGGATCACCACTCCGACAAGAGGACCATTGGCATCGCTAACGACACCCTTCATTACATTCTGTGCAAAAGCCAGATTGATTTGCAGGAAACATGCCAATAACAGGCTTAATATACTTTTTTTCATACTATTTATTCTACGATTTCAAGCAATACATGTTGGTTATACTCTTTGATTGCCGCACCTGTTTCAGGGTTACTTGGATGTTGCGCTGAAAAACGTGTCTGGCCGCTTGCATGTGTCCAGTCAATATATTTTCCGGCATATCTGGCACCACTAAGACATAAACGGCCTGCCTGTCCGAATCTTAGCACAATCTCATCCATATCCTTAGTCGTGGTAAATATTCCTTCGGCAGGGATATATGCGCCATTGTTACTGCTATCGAGCAACATTCCCGCAAAGTTGTAGGTAATAGTCGCCGAGTAATTGATAGGTGCACCCGACAGTGTCTCTGTCGCACTTTCCTGAAGAGTCGAAGTCGGAAGAGCCGGTTTCCATTCTTCTCCATCCTTGAACTCGATCATCCAGTAGTTGGAACACATCGTTCCTAATTTGGTCACAAAATAGAAGTGTATCTTGGTACCGGCAGGAATGGTCGTACCTTTCATATCCCCATAGACATACCAATAATCACCCGGAATAGCTCCTGATACATACGGGTCACCATTAGCACCCACGGCACGGCTGCATACGACTTTCTGCTCTACATAACCTGTCCGGTCACATGCCCAATACTCAATCTTACCACTTCCGGCACTCGGAGCAATATACTTGCCATTGGTTCCCGGGAATACCGATTGTGCCTCATCATCAGCAAATGTTCCACTTGTGTTGGCAGTTAAACTATTCAAGTCCCAATCAGCCAAAATGCCCGAGAAAGCATCTTGTACAAGAGTATAGGTATAGTCTGTATCATCCTGGATGGTTACCGTTACTTTAATTGTCCTTTTGGTAAATGTCTTGTTCTCCGGGAAAGTAAGTTTAATATCACATTCGCCTACCCCATTTGCAGGAGAAACGGTCACATCCGCATCTGTACACACAGCCTTCCACTCCTTATCTCCAAAGACTTTGAACGAAGATTCTGTTGTAGTTGCGTCAATCGATTCGGTGATAGGACTGATACCTTTCGGAACAATCATCTTTTGGGTAATAACCAGCTTTAGAGGAGTTACATCATCGCCAATGAAACGAATGGCACCGACACGTGAACTAGTCGATGAATTTTCAGAGACTTTGATTGTAAACTTAGTAATCTCACCTTGTGTCTCATGCGAATCAACAACTGCCCAATGGCTATCGCTTCCATCGGTCTGACAATCGTTATTGACTCTGTAATAGACATTAGATGAAAGGTCAACAGTGAAAAGCCCACCTTCTGCTTCTACATCAAGTGTCTTTGTCGCGAGTGTCATATACGGATCATCCGAGTTATGACAAGATGCAAAAAGCACAAGCGACACACTTGCAAACAATAACATCTTTAGATTCATTTGATTAGTATTTAGGGTTATTAATAATTGACTAGCTAGACATTTTCAGACGTCTTGCATATATAATTCTGTATATCACATAAGCAAGTATCATGGCAATCATCAGTACGATACTTCCTATCACAATTCCTTTGACCGCAAGAGTCTTCGGATCACCGGCAATAAGCAGACCTATCAGTAAGAGCGCAACGACACCAATGGTAATACAGAAGCAGTTAACAGCCAAATGCGAATAGATTAATACCGCTTTCTTCTCCTTTAATGTCGGTTCGCGATCGGCTTCAGGATCAGTATATTCACAAATGGCTTGATAACCATTGTCTTCATACTTTTTACGTGCCGACCAAACTTCCATGATTGCAAGGATAAGTACAGGAAGTACACAACCGGCAACTGACTCTATAAGGCTTGGACTAATAACGGAGGCGGGAATTATGACGCGAGCCATAATACCAACGAGCCAGGTAAGAATCATTGCAGAAATAAGTTGGTTGCCTGTCAGCCGCTTCGAGAACAGTCCCCATATCGACGGAATATATAAAGGACACATCACCATAGTAAGAAGGGTTACTACCACCTTTTCGGCACCTCCGGCAAAAGGAATGAGCATTGACAAGGCGATTATCACAAGTCCAAAGACAAATGTGAAGAGACGTCCTACCTTGATACGCTTTTTCTCATCTGCCTGACGGTTTTTCTCTTTGTGTCCCCAAATATCATAAGTATATACATTGGCATATACATTCAAAATGCCTGAAACATTACTCAATGTAGCCGATAGCATCGCTGCCAACATCATGCCGACCATTCCTTTCATGAGCACGAGTTTGCTCATATTCACATAAGCGTGTTCGCCGTTGAAAGTCATTGTGGTTGCATCCAAATCAAGCGCAAGTCCGGGTTCCATCACACGATAAATCATGGTAGGAAGATACCAGATGAGAGGAGTGACGATATAAAGAATTCCGATTAAATAAGTACTCTTTTTTGCGTCTCTTGTAGTAGGCACGCTTATGTATCGCTGTACAAACGGCCAGTCACCGCCAATCATAGACACATTGAGAAATATCCACAGTAAAAGCCACCCCCATGTATAGGTCGGAGATGTGCCCGAGAAGAATCCCGGTATCTCACTGGCCTTATCGATAAATGCACTTACGCCTCCAACTGCGTTAAATGAAAGAGGTATCATAAATACAACCACGGCCAGAAGTACTCCGAACTGAATTACATCAGTCATTAGTACCGCAAGAAATCCTCCGGCAATGGTATATCCAAGAGCGATGGCACCAAGAATAAGAAGCGCCCACCAAATACTTAGGTAACCCATCGGTGAATCACCCATCATACCCGTACTTGCAAAAATACTGCCACCATCGACTTTGATTAATGCACACATCACAACCGCTACCGCATACAGAGACACTGCCGTATGTACCGCACGGGCTATAATTCCTGAAATCGTATAAAAACTTACCGTGCGGTGTCCGAACCGGATGGTAAGGAACTCTCCCGGCGATTTGATACGTAGCTCCCGCCATTTGCCCGAGATCCATTTACCGACAATAAACGATGCTACGCCAAGACAAAGTGCAACAACTACCGCAACAAGTCCCGATTTATAAGCAACGCCTCCCCAAACGACAAAGGTACTTGCCGAGAAGATAGTCATGTAGGAAGAGACTCCCGACAGCCACCACGAAGAATTTCGCCCAGCAATAAACATATCTTCGGAGTTTTTGATTTTCCGGGACATCACAACACTCACGGCAATCAGTCCGAGAAAGTAGAGTAAAATAATAATATAATCTAACTGTTCCATATTCTGGTTCTTCTTTATATAATTGCTCCAAGTTTCTTCAATTCCTCTATGAGATTGTGAATGTCAGCCTTTTGTACGGTCACACCTGCCTTTATACATTGTGCGGCTGCCACTCCTGCGGCTTTTCCTACCCCCCTACAACTTGCCCGAAACCGAAGTGACGCCAACGGTATTCGT
>OCAA01000138.1_pt1 | contig 93883 bp, 86 predicted proteins | sample 1538241 | NCBI WGS metagenome assembly OCAA01 (sample SAMEA2580241, study PRJEB22360) | human gut metagenome | biome: human gut; feature: human-associated habitat; material: faeces | place: Denmark | collected 2008/2010
TAATGATATTATGTATTTCAAACTTTATCCACAACTAGTAAACAAAAACCCTCTGTTTTTTAAACAGGGGGTTTTTCAACAAACTGAACTCTATGATTTTATCATAGAGTTATATACTAGCATAAGCAGTTTCATAGCTACTATCAGATTCTAAATCAACTTCTAAGGCAAGGCTGATGGATTTGCTTGAAGATAAATTTTTTGTTTCTTTACAGGGATTATCAATATAGTTAACTATTAAGGTAATAATTAATAATAAAGTTAAAAATAAAATTGTCTTTTTTAGTTTATATATATTATTTTTCATAATAACACTCCTTTTTCATATTAACTATATTAATTTAGATGTGATGATGCCTAAATTAGATGGTTATTCATTGTGTAAGATGATTAAGAAAAATGATGCAGAAGTAAGTATAATATTCCTGACAGCACTAGGTGATGAAAGTAGTGAAGTAAAGGGATTTGATTTAAAGGCTGATGATTACATAAGCAAGCCATTTTCATTTAATATATTAATAAAGAGAGTGGAAGCTGTCATTAGAAGGAAGAAGGAAGAACCTGTTAAGCTTGAGACACTGGAGTTTGGCAGTATAAAGCTGCAACTAGATACTTATAAGGTTTATGTTGATGAAGAGGAAGTGGAACTGACACTTAAAGAGTTTAATATTCTTAAATTTATGATTCAAAGTTATCCTATGGTAGTATCTAGGGAAATGCTAATGGATAAGGTCTGGGGCTATGAATATTATGGAGATACAAGAGTAATTGATGCTCATATGAAGAATATTAGAAAAAAAATCAAAGAGGATTATATTAAAACTATCAAAGGAGTAGGATATGTTCTGGAGAAATAAGTGGGAGAGCTTAGGGGTAAAAAAGAAAATTTTTATTACCAATACTCTATTGATAGGCATTTCATTTATTTTGCTATACACTGTAATATATGTATTTATGCCTAAAGTATATAATACATATAAGATGAATAAGATATATGCAAATATATCAGAATTACGAACAGAGCTTAGCGAAAATGAGCATATAGATTTATATGAAGTTTTAGATGATTTTTCTTATAATAATAATGTCAGCACATTGGTTTTAGATGAGAATACTGAAAATGGAATGAGCAATATAGTGTATAGTTCAGAAAGACAGGATTCAAAACAAATCAATATACCGTCAGGTAATAGTACACAAAAGCCCAATGACTTTAAGTTTGAAGCAAATAGAGATAAATTAGGCAAAGAAAAGATGAATTTTAATGATCAAAGAGCATTTGGTAATGCTGATAATATTGTCAATGAGGTATATATTAAAAGTTTGGATAAATATTGTATTCTAAGAGTGCATGTATATGTAAAGCCAATAGATGAAGCAACAACAATAGTATCATTATTTTTCCCATTTGCAATATTGGTGAGTCTTGTTATGGCGTTATTAATATCTACCTATTATTCAAGAGTGGTGAGTAAGCCGCTGATAAAAATAAATGAAGCAGCTAAGAAGATGGCAAAGCTTGATTTTGATAATTATATAGAAGTTGATGGGCAAGATGAAATTGCTGAATTATCTACAAGTTTAAATTATATGAGTAAGAATTTGAAAGAAACTTTAGAGGAGCTTGAAAGAGTTAATTTGAAGCTTACAGAAGATATTGAAAGAGAGCGAAATATTGAAAAAGAAAGAAGAGAGTTTATAGGGGTAATTTCACATGAATTAAAGACTCCAATTACAGTTATTAGCGGACAATTAGAAGGTATGATTTATGGAATCGGTAAATATAAGGATAGAGATAAGTATTTAAAAGAGAGCTTTAATGTTACACAAAACATGAGAGAACTTGTACAAGAGTTATTACAGCTTACGGAAAAAGAAAATAGCATGGTAAAATGTAAAAAAGAATATGTAAATTTAACAAATCTTATTAATGAAATTGCCTATGAACTAAAATATTTTATAGAAGAAAAAAGCATAAATATACAAATTGATTTGGAAAAAGATATTATAGTTGAAGGTGATAGTAACTTAATAAAAAAGGCATTTACTAATATTATAAAAAATGCAATTACTCATACACCAAGAGGAGAGCATATAATAATAAAAGGAGAGCTTCACAAAATTACTGTGGAAAATACAGGTGTAACTATTGAAAAAAATCAACTTGCAAAGGTATTTGATGCCTTTTATAGAGTTGATAAATCTAGAAATAGAAAGACTGGTGGAACAGGGCTTGGCTTATATATTGTAAAGACTATCTTTGATAAACATGGAAATATTAAATATAAAATGAATTCAAAGGAAAATTCTGTGGAGTTTGTGGTGGAATTCTAAAAAAAGCAGTCATTATGGGAAAAAATGACTGATTTTTAATGTTTGTGTAAAAATAATGTTGACAAAAATACTATGAGATTGTATTATACCAATATAGATGATAATGAATATCAATACAGAAAGATAATATATATCAGTAAGTTGCGGAGGATAAAATGAAAAAAAGATATTTAGCAATAGCTTTAGTAATACTATCGCTTATTTCTCTATTTATAGGGGTAAGCAATATAAGTATTAAAGATATATTAGCTGGTGACAGCAGTAAGATGCAGATAATTTTAATAAGCAGATTGCCAAGGCTTATCAGCATAGTAATTGCTGGTATGGGACTTAGTATAAGTGGTCTTATAATGCAGCAGATAAGTAGAAATAAGTTTACATCACCTACAACAGCAGGGACTATGGATTCAGCTAAAATGGGATTAATGTTTGCAATGTTATTTATGCCAAAGGCAGGGGTAATATCAAAGGCTGTTTTTTCATTTATCTTTGCGTTACTAGGATCTTTAATATTTATGACGATATTAAAGAAGTTAAAAGTGAAGAATATAATATTTGTACCTTTAGTAGGTATGATGTTTGGAAATCTTGTTAGCTCCATAACATCATTCATATCTTACTATAAAGACATGAATCAATCATTAAATGCTTGGTTTCAAGGAAGTTTTTCTACAGTGATGAAAGGAAATTATGAGCTTCTTTATTTATGTATACCAGCAATTATCTTAGCATTTATATATGCAAATAAATTTACCATAGCAGGAATGGGAGAAAGCTTTGCCACAAATCTAGGATTAAATCATGCAAGAGTAGTAAATATAGGTTTAATCTTAGTATCAGCAGTATCGGCACTGACTTTGGTTATGGTTGGGAATATTCCTTTCTTAGGACTTATTATTCCTAACTTAGTAAGCATTACTAAGGGGGATAATTTAAAAAATTCCTTAGTTGAGACATGCCTTTTTGGAGGAAGCTTTGTACTTCTATGTGACATAATCGGCAGAGTTATCATTGCCCCATATGAAGTTTCAATTGGTCTTACTGTAGGGGTTATAGGTAGTGCAATGTTCTTATACTTAGTTATGAGGAGGAAAAAATAATGCAGCTTAGCAGGGACAAAAAAGCCAAGAAGCAGATAATTATATTATTAATATTTACAATAATAGCGTCCATAGTGTTTGTCACTATTGGTATGAATAAAAATAATATGGATTATCTTTTAGCAAAAAGAATTCCAAAATTAATAGCCATATCTATAAGTGGTGGGGCAATAGCCTTTTCATCCATACTATTTCAGACAATATGCAATAACAGAATTTTAACACCTAGTGTATTGGGGTTAGACTCAGTATATAGCTTTATACAAACCATAGTTGTTTTTGCATTTGGTAGTACAAGCATTGTAATGACCAATAAAAATTTAAATTTTATTTTATCGTTAATAGGAATGTTGATTATTTCAACTTTACTATATAAGTTTGTTTTTGGAAGAAATAATAATGGAATAATGCATTTATTATTAGTGGGATTAATATTGGGAACATTTTTTAGCAGTCTTACATCATTTATGCAAGTGATTATTGATCCTAATGAGTATTTAACATTACAAAGTAAGCTTATAGCAAGTTTTAATAATGTAAATACTGATATAATTATTTTATGTATTCTGATAATTTTATGTATACTTCCTTTTATATATGATGAATTAAAACTACTTGATGTGATGGCATTGGGAAAAGAACAAGCTATAAATTTAGGGGTAAACTATGATAAAGTTATGAAAAAGCTTTTAATAGTAGTTGCTGTTATGACAGCAATGTCTACAGCATTAGTAGGACCATTAACATTCTTAGGACTTATAGTTGTAAATGTAACATATCAGATAGTAAAAAGCTTTAAACATAAATACATAATTAATACTTCAATATTAATAAGTATTTGTAGCATAATAGTTGGACTTATATTTGTTGAAAGAATATTTAAGTTCACTACGACTCTAGGCGTTATAATAAACTTTATAGGAGGATTATATTTCTTATATCTATTGCTTAAAGAATCAAAACTTTAGAGAATAAGAAAATATTTTTAAAGTAAGGGAGAAACACTATGATAGAAGTAAGAAATTTAACTAAGAAATATGGAAATACAAAAGTAGTTGATAATGTATCTTTAGATATAGAAAAAGGTAAAATGATTTCTCTAATTGGACCAAATGGTGCAGGAAAAAGTACAGTATTATCAATGATAACAAGACTGATGGACATGGATGAAGGACAGGTTATTATAGACGGTACTGAACTATCCAAGTGGGATAGCAAAGAGCTTTCAAAGAGAATTTCAATCTTAAAACAAGCAAATGATGTTAATTTACGTTTGACAATAAGAGAGCTTGTTGAATTTGGAAGATTTCCACATTCTCAAGGGAATATAACAGCAGTAGATAATGAATTTATCGATAAAGCCATTAAATATATGCAGCTTGAAGATATTGAGCATAGATATTTAGATGAGCTTAGTGGTGGACAAAAGCAAAGGGCATATATAGCAATGGTAATTGCTCAGGATACTGAATATATATTCCTTGATGAGCCATTAAATAATTTGGATATGAAACATTGTGTACAGATGATGAAGGTAATTAGAGGCCTTGTTGATGATCTAGGAAAAACAGTAGTTACTGTATTACATGATATTAATTTTGCATCATGCTATTCGGATATAATTGTAGCTTTAAAAGATGGAAAGATGTATAAGCAAGGAGAAACTTTATCCATCATCAATAATGAAGTATTAGAAGATTTATATAATACAGAATTTAAAATACAAGATATGGAAGATAAGAAAATTTGTATTTATTTCTAAAAAATAGGCTCTGCTTATTTTTTAAGGATTAATTGATAATGAAACTCATTATAAATATATATTACATTTAAATTTTAGGAGGAATAATAATGAATAAAAAAGTTTTAGCAATAGTTGCAGCAGCTGCTGTAGTAGTAGCAGGAGGAGCATATTTATTAAAAGATAACAAAGTAGAAAGCTCATATAGTGAAGGAGCTATAGAGGTTACACATAAATTAGGAACTACTGTTTTAAATGAAGCACCTAAAAATGTAGTAGTATTAGACTTTGGAGCATTAGACGTACTTAGTGAAATGGATGTAAATATAGTTGGTTTACCTAAATCAGGACCTTTACCAGAGTATTTAGAAGAGTTTTCAGGAGAACAATATACTAATGTTGGTAGTGTAAAAGAACCAGATTTAGAGGCCATTAATGAATTAAATCCAGACTTAATTGTAATGGCTGGAAGAATGTCTGATTATTATGAAGAATTTTCTGAAATAGCACCAACTGTATATGTAGAAAGTGATGGTGCAGATTATATAAATAGTTTTAATAAAACGGCAACAATGTTTGGTGATATATTTGATAAAGAAGAAAAAGCTACAGAAATAATTGAAGAAGTAGCACAAAAAGTTAAAGAAGCGAATGCTGAAATAGCAAAGAAAGATATTAATGCATCAATAATAATGGTTAATGGAAGAAATATCAGTACTTTTGGTGCAAAATCAAGATTTGCACTTATTCACAATGAATTAGGAATTAAAGCAGCAGATGAAAATATTGATGACTCTACACATGGACAAGAAGTTACATTTGAATATTTAGTAGAAAAAAATCCAGGATATATATTTGTAATTGACAGAAATTCAATTACAGGTTCTAAAGACATAACAGCTCAGTCAATTATTGAAAATGAATTAACAAAACAAACAGATGCTTATAAAAATGGAAATATAGTGTATTTAAATTCAGTTAACTGGTATACAGTATCAGGTGGATATACTTCAACTTTAAATATGATAGAAGAAGTTTTATCAGCAGTAAAAGCATAATATAAATACAAAAAGTCTTTGCAATTAATAGCAAAGACTTTTTATAATATAAAGATATATATGTAAAAATTACATTTGTTGAGTTATAGATTTATTTAAATATTTATGAGATAATGAATAGAAAAATATTATATAATAGGTGATGTAATGTATAAGGTAGCAATTTTTGATTTGGATGGAACATTATTGGACACTTTGAAAGATTTGGCTGATGCTTGTAATTTTGCTTTAAGGTCATATGGATTTCCAGAGCATCAAATTGAAGAATATAAATATTTTCTTGGAAATGGAGCATATAAGTTAATAGAAAGAGCATTACCAATAGGTAAAAAAGATGCTGAAACAATAGGCAAAGTCTTAGGAGAATTTAAAAAATACTATGAAAAGCATAAGAGTGATTTTACTAAGCCATATGATGGCATAGAAGATTTATTAATAGCTTTAAAAGAAGCAGGAATAAAAACAGCAGTTGTTTCTAATAAACCTCATGAATTTGCAGTTGAAATAGTAGAAAGATATTTTGGTAAATCTTTTGATATAGTTTTTGGAAAGAGAGAAGGATACTTGGCAAAGCCAGATCCAACAACTGTAATAGAGACATTAAATTATTTTGAATGCAAAAAAGAAGAAGCTGTTTATATTGGAGATTCTGATGTTGACATGTTTACAGGAAAAAATGCAGGTATTTTTTCTATTGGTGCTGCGTGGGGATTTAGAGGTGCTGAAGAGTTATCTGCTGCTGGGGCAGATAAAATAGTATATACTTCAGAAGAATTATTAAGTGAAATTATCAAATAATGTTAAAATTAAAGTATATACACTAATATAACGATAGTAAATAAAATGTAAATTGGTATATATTTGTTATTTAAATAGGGGTTAAACAATAATGTATAATTTTTTATTAATATTATAGAGGTAGAAGAATGAATAAGTTAAAAAAGAAAAAAATGAAAAAGTTACAGCCTTTTGATTTAAAGAAAATAAATGCACAGTCCATTGATAGATTAATACTTGTAGGCATATCTATAGGTGTAGTAATAGTAGTTTTACTTTTAAGAATGTTATATCTTACTATTATAAAGGGTTCAGAGTTAGCAGAGGAAGCTGAAACACAATGGAAATCAGAAATGAATTTAACGGCTATGAGAGGTAATATAGTAGATAGAAATGGTTCTATTCTAGTTACATCAACTAATGTTTATAGAATTGAAGTAGATATGGATACATTAAGAGCATATGTTGATGATGAAAAAACCACTATAGAGAAAGTATCTGCCAATATAGCTGAAGCGATAGGTACTTCCTATGATAATATTTATAAAAAGCTTAGTGATAAAGAAAATAAATTTATAATTTTATCTAAAGGACTTGAAAAAGATGCTATAGATAAGGTAAAAGCTTTAGAAATTGCTGGGTTAGTTTATTATGATGAAATAGAAAGATATTATCCTAATGGTAATTATTTATCTCAAGTTTTAGGTACAATCAATTCAGAAGGTGTAGGATTAACAGGATTAGAGCTTCAATATGATGATTATTTAAGTGGACTATCAGGAATACGTATAGGAGGTATTGATGCTAATTCTAATGATCTTCCATTTGTAAGTGGAAAACAAACTAATGCAATAAATGGGAAGGACATTGTTACTACCATTGATGAAAATCTTCAATATTATGCAGAACTTGTAGCTAAAGAAGGCCTTGAAACACATAAAGCAAAGCGAGTATCCATAACAATAATGAATCCTAATAATGGAGAAATATTAGCTATGGCAAATGCACCAGGATATGATCCAAATAATCCATATGAAGGGTATGAAAACTTTGAAGGAGACACTGAAAATGATAAAATTCAAAATATGTGGAGAAATTCTATTGTAAGTGATACTTATGAACCAGGATCTACATTTAAAATAATTACCATGGCTGCTGCTATGGAAGAAGGATTAATTCATGATGATGATGTGTTTGTTTGTAATGGAAGTAAGACCTTTGGAGATGTTCATGTTCATTGTTGGAACTTGTCAGGGCATGGTGCACAAACAGCAGCAGAAATACTTAAAAATTCATGTAATGTTGGGTTTATGGAATTAGGTGAAAGATTAGGTGCTGAAAAGTTAAATGAATATATTAAAAAATTAGGTTTTGGTAGTATTACAGGAATAGATTTACCTGGTGAAGCAGAAGGTATTGTGAAGAGTACCAATAGCATCAGTGATATTGATTTAGCAACAATAGCATTTGGACAAACTAATACATTAAATGCCCTTCAGCTTTTAACAGCAGTTAATGCAGTTGCTAATGGTGGAAATTTAATACAGCCTCATATTGTAAAAGAAATCACTCATAAAGATTCCAATGGCAATACTATTGTGGATAAGACAATAGAAGGAAAGACTACGGAAAATGTGCTTTCAGAGAAAACAAGCGCAACTTTAAGAGAGTATCTTGAAAGGACTGCTACACAAGATGCTGGAGCAGGGACTTTTGTTCAAGGATACGATATTGGAGGAAAAACAGGAACAGCTCAAAAGGTTGATATAGAGACAGGATCTTATTCAGCAGATAAATATATTGCATCAATGGTTGCAATGACACCAGTAGATGACCCTCAATTAACAGTATATATATCAGTTGATGAGCCAAGCACCGGTGTGTATTATGGTGGACAAGTAGCATCACCATTGATGAAAAAGCTATTTTCACATATATTCGCATATATTGAGTCTCCAACAGGTAAAGCAAGCTATTCAATTTCAAAAGACGTAGTTATCCCTGAAGTAAGAGGGAAATCAGTAGAAGAGGCTAAAACTATTTTAGAAGAAAATGGTTTAGGATGTGAAGTTGAGGGAGAGGGAAATACTATTGTTTCTATAAACCCATATCCAGGAACTACTGTAAAAGCAGGTTCAAAGATAACACTGACAGCATCATCTAAATCTTCAATAGATAATAAAATAATTATGCCTGATCTTGCTGGAACAACAGTGGAATTTGCCATTAACCTTTTAGATAATTTAGGACTTCAATATGAATATGAAGGAAGTGGAAAAGTTGTTGAGCAGAGTATTTCTAGCGGAGAATTAATAAGTAGCGGTACAAAAGTGAAATTAGTATTTAAGGAAGAATCTGAATATTAGTGGAGGAAATAAGTGAAGGAGAAGAAAGCTAAAAAAAGAAGTAAGAAAATAAGCAGAAAAAAAAGCAAGAAGGGTATTGGTGATTTAGTAATATTCTGGACAATAGTTGTTTTAGTGGCAATTGGTTTTATAATGATATTTTCATCAAGTTCCTATTCAGCATATTTTGAATATAATGGCGATAGATATAAAATTGTTAAAAAGCAAATTTTATGGACAATTATAGGATTTGTTTCAATGTATATCACTATGAATTTTAATTATCATTATTATAAAAAATTAGCCAAACCAATATATATAAGTGTTTTTCTACTTTTGTTAGGTGTTATGGTAGGAGCAAAGCTAGGATTTACTAGCTTAGTTCCTAATATAAAAGGAGCTACAAGATGGATACATTTAGGACCACTATCAATACAACCTTCAGAGTTATCTAAATATGCTATTGTTATAGCATTAGCAACATTAATGGATAAGAGAAAAAGTAAAATAGTAGACTTTAAATCTGGAGTATTAGTCTATTTGGGTGTAGGAGCATTTATGGCTATATTAGTATTGTTACAAAATAGTTTAAGTGTTACCATAATAATAATGGCAGTGACACTTATAATGATTTATGTGGCAGGAGGAAAGTTTAGTCATGTATTTACTGTTGGTGTAATGGGAGTAATAGGAGCTATAGGTTATATATTTAGTACATCATTTAGAAGAGCTAGATTTTTAAACTTTCTTGACCCTTGGCAAGATGCAACTGATGTTGGGTACCAACTTATACACTCTTTATATGCCATAGGATCAGGTGGTTTTTTTGGTGTAGGGCTAGGTCAATCTAAGCAAAAAGCATTATATATTCCAGAGCCATATAATGACTTTATTTTTTCAATTATAATTGAGGAAACAGGATTTTTAGGCGGTATGTTGATAATATCATTATTCCTTGTATTAATTGCTGCTGGTATTAATGTTGCAATTAAAGCAAAAGATATGTATGGTAGACTTTTAGCCACAGGAATAATATCAGTTGTAGCAATACAGCTTATAATAAACGTTGCTGTTGTAACAGGTAGCATGCCAGTTACAGGTATTCCAATGCCATTTATAAGCTATGGAGGTACTTCTATGGTGTTTATTATGGCAGCAATGGGAATAGTACTTAATATAGCAAAAGTAAGTAAAGCAGTAGAGAACAAGTAGTTATCATAGAAAACTGTAGTAAGGTAATTTTATTACCTTGCTATAGTTTTTTTTAAATTGACAATAATATAACCATAATATATTATATGAAATATACTAAAACGATAGTAATACTATGAAATTATGGAGGACAATATGGAAAGTACATTTTTAAGTGAGTTTTTATTTATAACTAATATAAAAACTATATCATTTATTGCAATTTTAGTGGCAATATTTGTTTTAGTAAGAAAAATGGAGAAAAAGAAAGTTAAATTCTCTACAAGGATGATTTCCGCCATGGGAATAGGCCTTGTGTTAGGTCTTTTTATTCAATTGGTAGCAGGATTTCCAAAAGATCCATCGTCAATAAGATGGATTGAGGAAGTTAGTAAATGGTATGGATTAGTTGGTAACGGATTTATGGATCTTTTAAAGATGCTAGTTGTGCCTTTAATCTTTGTATCTATAATAAGAGTTATCATCAATATGAAAGATGGTGTAAATTTAGGAAAGCTTACATTAAAATCATTAACGGTTTTATTAGGAACAACAGCTCTTGCTGCAATAGTAGGATTAGTAGTAGGAAATTTATTTAACTTAGGAGCAGGAGAAGTACTAATAACTTCTAATACTGATATGAGAGAAATAACTTCTATAGTAGATACTCTAAGAGGATTATTACCTTCTAACCCAGTGAATGCAATGGCAGAAGGAAATATAGTTGCGGTGGTTATCTTTGCCGCATTCATAGGAACTTCAATGAAGAGATTAAATAAAAAGTATAGTGATGTAATTAAGCCAGCTTGGGATTTAGTTGAAGCATCTTATAAAATAATAACAAGTGTAGCAATGACGGTAATTAAATTTATGCCATATGCTGTAGTAGCTTTGCTTGCAAATACTATAGCCGCTAGAGGTGTAGGTGCAATTTTAGGAGTAGTTGATTTTATTATTGCTTTATATGTAAGTGTAGCTATAATGTTTATAATTCATTTAATTATCATAGCTTTAAATGGATTAAATCCATTTAAGTATGTAAAAAATGTTATGGAGCCATTAATATTAGCTTTTACATCAAGATCAAGCTTAGGTACTCTTCCAGTAACAATTGAAACTTTAACTGAAAAGGCAGGAGTTGATAATGGTGTTGCCAGCTTTGTGGGAAGCTTAGGTTCAAATGCAGGAATGAATGGTTGTGCAGCAATATATCCAGCTTTAATGGCAGTTACTGTTGCTAATATGTCAGGAACTCCAATGGATTTTAGCTTCTATGGAATGTTATTAGTTATCATAGTGATAAGTTCTTTAGGAATAGCTGGACTTCCAGGGACAGCTACTATGGCGGTATCAGTAGTTATTTCTGGTATGGGTATGGGAGCAGCTTTCCCTCTAGTAGGAGGAATAATAGCAATTGATCCTATATTAGATATGGGAAGAACAATGCTTAATGTAAATGGAACTATGGTCACTGCAGTAACTGTAGCAAATTCATTTGGAGATATTAATAAAGAGAAATTTAATGAATAATTAGAATTAAAAGTCTTTGTAATTTATATTACAAAGACTTTTAATATGGGAATGGTGATTTTAAATGATAATTTCAAGTAAAGGAAAATACGGCTTAGTAGCTTTAATGGATATTTGTTTATATTCAAGAAGTGAAGCAGTTACATTAAAAAGTGTTTCTAAAAGACAGGATATTTCTGAGAGGTATTTAGAGCAAATTTTTTCTATACTTAAAAAAGGTGGCATAATAAATTCTAAAAAAGGAGCACAAGGTGGATATTTTTTAGCTAGAAAACCTAAAGATATAACAGTAGGTGAAATTTTAAATATATTAGAGGGATATTTGAAAATAGTATCACCCAGTGAGGAAAAAAATGATATAGAATGTTTTATGCAGAAGAAAATTTGGAATAATATAAATAGACAAATAGAGACATACTTCAATTCAATAACATTAGAGGAACTAGTAAAGGACTATATTGAGGGGAAAATTACAATAATGTATTATATTTAAACTTCCTAAAAGAAAATAAAAATATAGCACAATACATGGTAAAATATGGTATAATAGTGCAAAAGGGGAGAGTTGATTGAGAAATAGGAAGTATAAAAGATATTTATTATATTTTGTAGTTATAGTAGTTCTTTTAATGATAGGAGGCAAACTGACAGCAGGATATTATAATGAGTTGGCAGAAAGTAATAAAATCAGCTTTACAAAGCAATTTTTTATTAACTTGGTAACCTATGGTGGTGTTGGAGCTATTTTAGGCATTGATAATTTAATCAAGGAAAATAGCAAAGAAGGAAAATGGAGATTTGATTTTAAGAAACTGATTATTGTGGGACTTCCAGCTTTTGTGTTATCCACGCCAGTTTTTTGGGCAATAATTATTATAATTTGCTTAAAGGGTAAAGTTGATAATATTATAATGACTATTTATAATTTTATGATTATTTTTAATATAATACTGGGGTATGTGTTTATTACATCTATATATATAGAAGAGGAAAGGAAAGTATTAGAATTTAGAAATCTTATTAAGATCAACTAAAAGAAGCATTAATGATAATTACATTTGAGAGGACATAAAGATGAAGGTATTAGTTTTAAGAATTACTTTAAGAGCATCATGGGTCCATTCTTTAAAGGAAAAAAGAATGGTATTACTTAGCTTGACTAAAAGATTAAGCAATAATTTTAATTTATCTATTGCAGAAGTAGATGATCAAGATATCCATCAAAGTATTGTAATTGGCATTGCAGTTATAGGAGTATCTATGAAAATTTTAGAAGCAATGAAGGAAAAGATATTAGATTTTATCGAAGAAAATACTGATGCAGAAATAATAAATATCCAAGAAGAAATAGAAAGTTTTTAAAAAATACAAAAAATAAAAAAGAAAATATTGACAAATATGTATAAATAATTTATTATTTAAACATAAAGTTTGAGGAAAATAAAATATTGAATCTTATCAAGAGTGGTGGAGGGACTGGCCCTGTGAAACCCAGCAACCTAGTTTTTTAATTACGAATTATGAATTACGAATTATGAATTGTTGTTGAAATTCTAAAGAATTTCAGTAAGTATTATTTTAAACTTCCGTAAGAAGTTTATTCCTAAATTCATCATTTATCATTCATAACTCATAATTGAAAAAAAGTTGGTGCTAATTCCTGCAGCTTTTTAGCTGATAGATGAGAGAATGAATGGGTAGTATTTTTTAACGTGCTGGATTTATTCTCTAGCGCGTTTTTTGTTTATGTAAAACAAATTTAGATGAAGATGGGTGGGATAACTATGATTAAATTAATGGGTGTGAAGAAGAGCTTTGGAAATGTGCAAGTATTGAAAGATATTTCAATTGAGATAAATGAGGGAGAAATTTATGGACTTATAGGACACAGTGGAGCAGGAAAATCTACTTTACTTAGATGCATAAACGGATTAGAAAGCTATGATGATGGTTTAGTTAATGTTATGGGCAATGAAGTTAAAAGCCTAAATAAAAATGAATTAAGAGCTTTTAGAAAAGATTTAGGAATGATCTTTCAAAATTTCAATTTGTTAAATAGAAAGACTGTATATAAAAATATAGCATTACCATTAGAGGTATGGGGATATGATAAAGATAAGATAAAAAAAAGAGTATTGGAGTTATTAAAATTAGTTGATTTAGAAGATAAAATAAATAGTAAGCCAGCACAATTAAGTGGTGGACAAAAGCAGAGAGTAGCAATAGCTAGAGCTCTTGCGTTAAATCCTAAAATTCTTTTATGTGATGAAGCTACATCAGCTTTAGATCCTAAAACAACAAAAGATATTTTAGCTTTATTAAATAAGATAAATAAGGAACTAGGTATTACCATTGTAGTTGTTACTCATCAAATGGAAGTTGTAAAAGAAATATGTGAAAAGGTAGCTTTACTTGAAGATGGAATATTGGTTGCCAAGGGAGCAGTGGAAGAAGTGTTCTTAAAACCAGGAATATCCATAAAGAAATTTTTAGGAGAAGAAGAAAATGATACGTTACCAAGAAGTGGAGTAAATATAAGAATTTTATTTCCAAGCAAGTGTTCTGAAAGTGCAATTATAACTAAGATGGCTAGAGAACTTGCAATAGATTTTTCTATAGTAGGAGGAAAGCTTGAAAAGTTCAGAGAAGATGTATTAGGAAGCTTGGTAATTAATATTGATGAAAGTCAAAAAGATACAGTTTTATCATATTTACAAGATAAAGATATTATTTTGGAGGTGCTAAAGTAATGGGGGATATAATTTTAAAAGCATTTAATGAAACAGTATTTATGACATTTTATTCAACAATATTTTCAGTGATTCTTGGATTTATTTTAGCTGTTATATTGACCATTTCAGCAGAGGATGGTTTAAGACCTAATAAGATAATTTATAAAGTTCTTGATGTGATAATAAACATATTAAGAAGCTTTCCATTCATTATTTTGATGGTATTTATAATTCCATTAACTAGAGCTATAGTGGGAACGTCCATTGGTAAAGAAGCAGCTATTGTTCCATTAACCTTTGCAGCAGCACCTTTTGTAGCAAGAATTATTGAATCATCACTTAGAGAGGTGGATAAAGGAGTTATTGAAGCAGCAAAATCTTTTGGTGCATCAGATTTTCAAATTATTTTCAAGGTTATGTTGAAAGAGGCAGTGCCTTCTATAGTATCAGGACTTACTCTTACAATAATCAGTATTATAGGATATTCAGCAATGGCTGGTACAGTTGGAGGTGGAGGCCTTGGTTATTTAGCTGTAAGTTATGGATATCAAAGGTTCCAAAAAGATGTGATGATTGTAACGGTAATAATATTGATAATAATAGTACAAGCATTACAAATGCTAGGTAATTATTTATATAAAAAATTAAACAAATAATTAAGGGGGAATTAACATGAAGAAAAAATCAATTTTATCACTAGCACTAGCAGGTGTTTTAACAATGGGGCTAATGGGCTGTGGTAGCAAAGATGCAGCAGATGACAAAACAATAAAAATAGGAGTAACACCAGTACCACATAGGGAAGTAGTTGAACATGTAATACCTACATTGGAGGAAAAAGGGTATACAGTTGAAATAGTTGAATTTTCAGATTATGTTCAACCAAATACATCATTAGAAGATGGTGCATTAGATGCTAACTATTTTCAAACTTTAGCTTATTTAGAAGAGTTCAATGAAAATAATGGGACTCACTTAGTAAGTGCAGCAGAAATACATGTAGAGCCAATGGGTGCATATTCATATAAATATAAAAGTATAGATGATATAGCAGAAGGAGCAACTGTGGCAGTTCCAAATGACCCAAGTAATGAGGCTAGAGCACTTAATGTATTAGTTTCAGCAGGACTTATAAAGGTTAAAGAAGGGGATCTTATTACAGTGGCAGATATAATTGAAAATCCAAAGAACTTACAATTTACAGAATTAGAAGCAGCTCAGCTTCCTAGAGCACTTGATGATATTGATATAGCTGTTATAAATGGAAATTATGCATTAGATGCTGATTTAGATGTTACTAAGGATGCAATATTTGTTGAAGATGAAAATTCACAAGAAATGATAGCTAGAAGAAATGTTTTAGCTGTTAAAGAAGGAAATGAAAAAAGTGAAAAAATCAAGGATTTAATAGAAGTGTTAACTTCAGATGATGTTAGAACATTTATAGAAGAACAATATAAAGGTGCTGTAGTACCAGTGTTCTAATAAAGAAATTTAATATCTCCTCCTAAATGGGCTAAATTTAAAGAGGAGGAAAAAAGCTGTTATGTATGGGGAAAGACAGCAATCACCAAGAGGGGCAAAAGGTGATTAGAAATTAGTAAACAGTAATAAATATAAGCAATAAATATAGGGGAATGTATAAGTAAACAGCATGTGGGGGCATGCTGTTTAAATTTTTCTTAAAATATGTACAGAAGTATATTTTATTAGCTAAAATGACACAAAGTTATATAAAATAAAATATATTATAATGAGATTTTAGTGTAAGGAGAAAAAGTCATGTCATTGTGGTTATTAGATCCATTTGGCGGAGGGGCAGAAACAGGACACATAGGTGCATATGGAAAAAAGGAAAGTCATATTGCACTTGAAGCTGCCTTAGAGGCAAAAAAGCACTTGGAGAGAAATGGGGAAAAAACTATAATTACAAGAAAAAATGATGAGTATATAAGTGATGACAAGAGAACTACTATAATAAATGATAGTGGTACAGAAGTATTGGTTATTTTTCGTATGAACAGTAGTGATGATATAAACATAAAAGGTGTAAAGGTAGCTTATGTAAATAGGTCTGATGACATGGAGTATTTAGCACAGCTTATAAAGTGTGAAATACAAAGTGAATTGAATACAGTAGATTGTGGCGTTATAAATGAAAGTAATTTATATAATGATATTAATAGCAATGCAATAATAGTTTATGGTGAGTATATTAGCAATAGTAAAGTTATGGAGAATTTTGATAGTAAAAAATATGGTTATATGGTGGCTAAAGCTTGCTTGACATATAAAGATAAAGTTCTTCTTACTGGTGAAAGAATGGTGCCTAAAAAAATGCAAAAAAGAGCCTATAGAGTATGTGTAGGATATTATAAGGATTATGATTCTGCAATGAATAAAGCTCTTGAGTTAAATGAAGAAGGAATAAAAGATGCTTATGTAGTACCGTATGAGGGGGATTAAAATTAAGAATGAAAAATTAAAAATTAAAAATGAAAAGTTAAGAATTAAGAATAAAGAATAGTGTTTAAAAGGAATTCCTGGAGGAATTCCTTTTAAATATTATTTCTAAAATTATTAATTTCTTCTTCGTGGAGAGTTTCGTTTTCTAGAAGTAGAAGAGCAAGTTTATCAAGAGATGATTTATTATTACTTAGTAAATCTAAGGTTTCTTTGTATAAATCATTTATGAGAATTTTAGCTTCTTCTACAATTAAATGACTATAACCTGAAGTTAAGTCACCCAAGTTGGAAACTTTAAGTAATCCTAAGCTTTCACCCATGCCGTATTCAGCAATCATAGCAATGGCAATATCAGTTACTTGGCCTAAATCGCCTTGAGCTCCTGTTGAAATTTGGCTTTTATTAAAAATAAGCTCCTCTGAAGCTCTGCCACCTAAAAGAACCATGATTTTTGATTTTAAATAATTAATTCGTTGATAGCTACTATCTTGAGGGATAGTAATTGTATAGCCGCCAGCTCCTTTGGTAGTAGGAATTATACTTATCTTTGATATAGTTTCTTCAGGCAATACAATTAAAGATACTAGCGCATGACCTGCTTCGTGGTAAGCTGTTAATAATAAATCTTCTTTCTTTAAATGTGATCTTTCTTTCTTGTTAGCTCCAGCTAGTACAAGTGAAAAAGAATCATTTATTTCATCGGAAGTAATGTATCCCTTATTTCGCTTAGCAGCTAGAATTGCAGCTTCATTTATCAAGCTTTCTAATTTGGCACCAGAAAAATAAGCTGTTTTTTTTGCTAAGCTTTCTATATTTATTGTTTTATGAGGCTTATCTTTTAAATAAAGCTTTAATATTTGCTCACGGGCCTTTAAATCAGGAAGAGATACCTCCACATGCCTATCAAAACGACCAGGTCTTAATAAAGCAGGATCTAAAGTGTCTAGCCTGTTGGTTGCGGCTATAACTATTATTCCATCAGAATCCTTAAAACCTGACATTTCAGTAAGAAGTGCATTTAAAGTTTGATCACGTTCATCATTTCCTGTAGAAGAAGTATTTCCACCAGATCTTGTTTTACCTATGGCATCGATTTCATCAATAAAAATAACAGCTTTACCATGAGATTTAGCTTTTTTAAAGAGGTTTCTTATTCTACTGGCTCCTACACCAGCATAAACCTGTATAAAGTCTGAGCCGCTTAAAGCATAAAATGGAACACCGGCTTCTCCAGCTACAGCTTTTGCTAAAAGTGTTTTTCCTGTGCCGGGAGGGCCATATAGAATAATTCCTTTAGGCATTTTAGCACCATAAGAACTATATTTTTCAGGAGTTTTTAAAAAGTCTACTATATCATTTAAACTCTCTTTAGCTTCAGCATTTCCAGCTACTTTACTAAAATCATAGTTGTTTAAATCTTTATTGCTAAAGTCTTGTAGATTCAATTCACCAAAGGATGATTTTACAGAAAAGCCTTTATTGACTTTAAGGAACACAATGGCAAATATTGATATTATCAAAATAGTTGCTGGTATAGTTTTGCTAAGAGGAGCAACTGGCTCTTCCACAACATCTATATTATTAAGAAGCAAATTTTCTTTGAAATTTTCAGATTTAGGATTATCTGTTGAATAAGTGTAACCATCCTTTAAAGTAACTAAAATCTTCGATGATGAATCAAAGGATACTTGAGAAATTTCCTGGTTATTTAAATCCTCAAGAAAATTAGAATATGTTTTGCTATTTCTTGTTTTAGGATATAGAGAGGAAAATCCCAAGACTATTAAAGAAAGTACAGCTGTAATTATTGGAATTAAAATTATGTTGAATTTATTATTTTTCAATGACAGTCCTCCTTTATAAATAATCTTAAATTAATTTTATTATAGACTTAAGAAATAAAAAGTCTAATAAAAGACATATTATTTACCAATGAAATTACTGGAATATAATTTGAGTTTAGAAGAAACTTTAAAAAATTATTTAAATGAAGTATACTTTTTATATATGTTTCGATAAGTGGAAAATCATAGTATATTTAGGGGGAAGTAATGAATATTACAAAAATAAAAGTAAGTTTAACAGGAGAAGATTTATTAAGTATTTATAGTGAATTTGTATCTGTTGAAGGGCTTGAAGTAAAAGACATTAAAATTAATGATGAAATAAGTATTACAGGAAGGCTTAACAAAGGATTTAATATTGATTTTTTAGTGAATTTAAAATTTGAATCTTATGAGGAGAATGTAATAAAAGTTGAGATAACAAAAATAAAGGTATTAAATATAGGGGTCTTAAAAATTATTAAAAATATGGCAATAAAATATCTTTTAAAATCTTTAAAAGAGAAAGGAATCATTTATAATAAAGGAAAAATTGAAATAGAGTATAAGTATGTATTAAAAGATGTGCCATATATTGATTTTGATATAGAAAACATTTTTTGCTATTTAGGAAGTATAAATGTGGAAGTAAGTAATGTACAAGTTTCAACGGCAGGATTGATCAAAAAAGATGTGCAGCTTATAGATAGAAGTGTAGCAAAAGATTATGAAGAAGATGAAGAGTTTACGAAGATAGAAGATTGTTACACCGTAGGAAGAGGAAAAATAAAAGAAAAGATGCCATTAAATGTACAAAAGTATAGTGACTATATACTTATAATTCCTGATATTGTTGCATTGATTTACAGACTCCTTAAGGATAAGAGAGTACCTGTTAAGACTAAGATAATCATATCTTCAGTTATATGCTATATAGCGGTTCCAAGTGACTTGATACCAGATAAGATTCCTTTCATTGGAAAGATAGATGATATTGCTGTGGTCTTTTTTGCTTTAAATAAAATAATTCAAGATGTTCCAGCAAAAGTGATCTTAGAGAATTGGGAAGGAAAAAATAATATAGTAAGCGTATTAAAAACACTTGCACAATATGTTACAGATTTTACTAGGGCAAAAAATGTAGAAACTATCTATGGTATAATAGATGAAATAGTCTCAATATAAAGATTAAAGGAGCAAATGTTAATGGCTAAAAAAGTTTATGCAATAAAAGAAGGTTTTGATTCGGTAAATAATAAGAAGATAGAAAATATTATAGTTAATACATGGGCTGAATGTTTAAAATATGTTAAAGGTGTCAAAGGAGCAAAATATAAAAGTTTTGAAAGTATGGAAGAAGCTAATGAATTCTTATATAATTCCAATGATGTACTTAAAAAAGAAGACAATAATTATCCAGTGGACTGCCTGCATATTTATGTTGATGGAAGTTATAATATAGCTACGGAGCAATACTCATATGGGCTTGTTGCCATGAAGGATAATGTTATAGAGTATATTGATGGAGGAATTGGAACTAATGATTCTAGCAGAAATATAAGACAGATAGCAGGAGAATTAGATGCTACTGTTAAAGGTGTTGAATATGCTAAGAAAATTGGTGAGAAAAAAGTTGTTATCTTCCATGATTATATAGGTATATGCTATCATGCCACAGGTTTTTGGGAGAGAAAAGAAGAGTCTTCAAAGAGATATTATGAAAAAATGCAGAATTTCATAAATAGTGGTATGGAAATAATATTTGTAAAAGTTGATAGTCACACTGGAGACTTATTTAACGAATTGGCAGATGAGATATGTAAGGAAAAATTAGGAATAGCTTCGGATAGAATTGTAGAAAAATGGCTAAGTACTAATGAAATAAAAGTAGTGAATGAAGAAATAAAAGAAAAGCTTTCTAAGTTAATTACTAAGTATAAAGAAAATATTATAGTAATTAGCCCAAAAAGAACAGTAAAAGAGAAAGTAGATAGTTTTGAAGAATTAATGAAGGAATATGCAGAAAGTAAAGATGTTACTATGAAAAAAATATCTGCATTAAGTGAAGAGAAGAAAGAAGAATTTATTAAGTATCTTCTTCAATGTACATTAAATAAATAGAAAAAATTACATTTTAACTTGTTGATTATATCTCAGTTGTTTTACATATAATATTCATAGTGAAATAAGTGAGGTGTTAATAATGAGAGTAATTAAATCAATGATATTAGGATTAGCAATTGGTACTATTATGGGAATTGTAATGTTTCCAGAATTAGATAGAAGGACACAAAGAAATATAAAAAGAGCAAAGAAAAGAGCCATGTGTATGGCTAATGATACATATGACAATATTATGGGTTATATGAAATGAGTTTTAAAACTATATTTATTATAATAAAAAAACTGCTATAAAAAATATAGCAGTTTTTTTTATAATATAGTTTTTATATTAAAATAAGTAAAAAAAAATATATATTTGGATAAATTTATGATATAATTAATACATATAGGGAAAATTGGTATATATTTATATAAATTAACTGTAAAGGACGAATAATTACATGGAAATTCTATCATTAGGTGAAAAAATTAAACGAAGAAGAAAAGAATTAAATATGACATTAAAAGACTTAGCAGGTGATAGAATAACACCTGGACAAATAAGTTTAGTTGAGTCTGGAAGATCTAATCCATCAATGGATTTATTGGAGTACTTAGCTGGAGCTTTAAATACCTCTGTGGAATATCTAATGGAATCAGAGGAAACACAAGCAGAAAAAATTAGTATTTATTATGAACAAATTGCAGAATCATATATATTAAATGGTGGATATATTACAGCAGAAAAGTATATAGAAAATGCTTTATATTATGATGAAAAGTTTCATTTGGAATATAGAAAAGCTAAGAAATTATTCTTAAGAGCCAATATATGTATGAGTAAAAATGAATTAGTTCTAGCTCAACAATTTTACCTATCAGCTAATGTTATATTTATAAAGAATAATAATTATGAAGAGGTTATTAAAACATTCTTAAATTTAGGAAAGATAACATTAAAGCTAAAAGCATTCCATTCAGCAACTAGTTACTTGCGTCAAGCTGAAAAAGTATATATGGATAATAATATAGGAAATGATTTTTTACTTGGAGAAATATATTATCAAATGGCAGATGCATACTATAAGATAGAAAATATTTCACAATCAATAAATTATTCTTTCCTAGCTAAACAAAAGTTTGAACAAGTACATAATAGGGAAGAATATGCAAAAGCACTGTTATTATTATCAGAAGATTATAATAAAAAAGGTGATTTAGCTAATGCTATAAAATATTCTCAAAAAACTCTTGAAGTTTACAGAGAATTACAAGAAGAAAAGAGTATATCAAATATAGAAAATAATTTAGGTAAACTATTCTATGAATTTGATAATTTAGAAGAATCATTTAAACATTTTGAAATAGCTAAGGAAATAAGATTAAAGAGTAAAGATGGAAGTATTATTGAAACACTTATTAATATTTGTGAAAATTATATTAAGCTTAAAGACTTAGACAAATGTGAAGAGGTTCTAGATGAAATACGTAGCTTAATAGATGAAAGTAGTATTCCACAATTAGTTGAATATAATCTTTTATGGTATAGAATTTATATGATTAGAGAAATGTATAATCAAGCAGAAAATATACTAATAGATACATTTAATTTAGCAAAGAACAATGGACTAGAGAAGAGAGCGGCACAAGTTGCTATAATTATTGGTAAGTTCTATATAGATTTAAAGAAAGATAGAGAAGCAGCTAAATATTTAGATCAAGGAGTTACTATATTTAAGGAGTTAGGTATTCTAAATAATTAGGTTATCTGGGGGTAGAAATGGAAATATTATCAACTGGAGAAAAAATAAAAAGAGCCAGAGTTTATCAAGGGATAACGCTTAAGGAGTTATGTAGCGATGAAATATCTATCTCTAAGATGAGCTGTATTGAAAATGGTAAAATAAAGGCAGATAGTGAAATATTACATTATATTTCTAAAAAACTTGATATAGATTATAACTATCTAGTTCAAGATGTTTATGAACAAATAGAAGAAAACCTTAATTTATTAAGAAAGAATGAAGTACCACTTGATAAAATAGATGAATTTATAAATTATAGTTTAGAGTATGCTATGGATTATTCATACTTAGATTTAGCATTTGAGTTAATTCATAGGTTATTTAATTTTTATGTTGAAAATAACAAAATTGAAAATATACAGCTTCTTATTTCGCAATATTATGATTTATATCAAAAAAGTAGCAATGATGAAAATACTTTGATTTATTATAATGATATGGCTTCATTTTTTATGAAGACGAAAGAATATAATGAAGCAATCAATTATTTCTCCAAGATGAGGGAAATAATTGAAGAAAATGGCATAAAAGATAAGAAAAGCTATGTATATATTTGTTTTAGAGAAGGACTTTGCTACAAAGAAACAAATGAAATACAAGAAAGCTATAATAAAATTATCAGTGCCGTTAAATATATTGATTATATTGAAGATCCTAAGGATAAAGGCAAAATATATCAAGAATTTGCAACTTTAAATATATTGTTAAACAAAGTTGAGACAGATAAATATATAAATCTTGCTAGAAAATATCAAGGTGATGATTTAGTTGAAGTTGCAAACTCTAAAGCGGAAAATGGAAAGTATTACTTTGCTATAAGGGATAATGTCAAGGCTATAGATGAAATAAGAGAAGCTATAGATATTTTCCCAAAAGAAAGTGAAAGAGAATATGTAAAGTTCCTTATAAAATGTATAGATACTCTATATTGCAATAATGAAATTGATTTAGCTTTCTCTATTTGTGATACGGCGTTAAATTTAGCTATATGTTTTAATGATTTACATCTTATTGAAAGAGCATATTACTTTAAAGGAATGCTTTTACAAAAAAATAAGAGATATAGAGAAGCAGAAATGTATATGAATTTATCTACAGATTCTTTATTTAGATTTGCTAATAGAGAAGAGAGATATAAGAGATACTTAGAAATGGCAGATTTATATTATAATTTAAATGAATCTAAAGAATGTATAAAATATTTTACTTTAGCAATGAATTTAGAAAAGAAACTATAAAAAGATAAGCATTTTTGCTTATCTTTTTTTTGTAAAGATCTATTGTTTTATGTTACGTAGAATTATAAGCTTTGCACCGTAGCCATTTAATTCAGTGATTATATTTAAGACAGAATTCTTTATACTATATTTAAATTCAATCTTAGGATAAGAGGCTTTATGAAGAATTTCTTTTTCTTCTTTGTTAAGTCTTTTAGGAGATCCCATGGAAAGCCAATAGTTATAAGAAGAACCAGTACTTTCATCAATGGTGTAAGTTATTATCCTTGTGGCACTCTTTAAATTAGCAATATTTAAAGAGTATTTCTTTTTAAAAGACTTTTTTAATATACCATTTTTATATATAGATTCATATTTGGCTAAAGAGTCCATGTCATTATTATGGCAATATAGAAGTATGGCGTATAAATCGTCAGATTTAGTAACTATACAACCATCATCAATAGATACTATTTCATTAGCTAGCTTGCTTAAAAGATAAAAAGCATAATAAGAAGGTTTACGTATCCCCATATCATTGACAATTCCAGGGGCCCCAATAAATACTTCATTAGTAATGTTGGTGGCTTTTTCTAATACATCAAAATTTCTTAAAAATGAAAGGTTATCTTTTTTTAATATGGTGTTGTGTATGATATAAGGAAGCATGTATGAAGTATCATATATTTGATTTAAGGTATTCTCAATAACAAAATCATCCTGTAAAACTTCAAAGCTAAATTCATTATTTAAAAAATCTAAAAGATAATTTTTTATTTCTTTGCTTATAGTAGAAGAAAATTGAAATTTTAAGTCTTCTATAGGTGAAAAGTCCAATGCTGAAAAATATTCAATGAAGCTTTTTAAAACATTTGTATATTTTTCAGTGGTAAAGGCTGTATTGTCAATGACTATTAATGGTTTAATATCAATGTCATAAAGAAATTCTAATACAGCTTTAGCCCTATTCCAATTATAAAAGTCAGAATCTATAAAGACTCCCATATCGTTATGAAACATTTTTTCTAGTCTACCATAAGTGAAATGAATTTCCTCTTGAACCTCTTCTAAAATATCTTTATTATCTTCAATTAATAAATCAAAGGCTTCACCAAGATTTAAAATATCTTTAAAATTATTATCAAATATATTTAATGATTCATCCATATTTATATGTATATTCCAAAGCTTATTTTCAAAATTAAATCTATCGTAATTTTCTAGATTGTATGATAGTAAGTTAAGTGCACCATTTAAATCTAAGGAAGTAACATTTTTAGATTTATCAAAATCATTTTCATTTAAATAATATTTTTTTCTATACTGCAATGGAGTACAACCAAAATATGATTTAAAGTTTTTATTATAATATCTTACATGAGAAAAGCCGATTTTTTCGGATATTTCAGTTATGCTCATGGTAGTGTCTAAAAGAAGCTTAATTGATTCTTCGATACGGGTAAGGTTTATCAAATCTGTAAAACTATGTCCAGTAGCATATTTAATTTCATGAGATAAATAGTGTGGACTAAGAAATTCCTTTTTAGCTATTTCCTGTAAGGTTATATTATTGTTATAATTATTAAAGATGTACTTAGAGATTCTATGATATCTATCTAGTTGTTCTGACTTTTCTTTAAGTTCCTCTTTATCTGTAGTAAGATAGTGGAAGTTATTTATTAAATGATAAAGTAAATTAATAAGAATATCTTCTATCTGTTCGTCAAAATCCTCCAGAGTCTGTACAAATTCACATAATATCTTACATAAAAGAGACTTAAGTTCATCATATTTTTCTCCGTTTTGATCCTCTTCATCATTAGAATTAGTATAAAAAAATACATTTCTAATATCTTTATAATATTTTTCAAAAAAATCAGGATCAATTTGAAAGATTAAGACTTTATTATCATTTTCACTAGAGAAAGAATGACATTCATCAGGGTTAATTATTTCAACTTCATTTTCTTTTAAAGTAAAGCTATCAGTATCTATAGAAATATTGATAGATCCTTCCAACACATAGATAATTTCTGTGGAATTATGCCAATGAGTGGGATAATTATGAATATTGTAATATGAAATATTAACTGGAAGGTTTGAAGGATAATTTATATATTGCTTTCTCAAAATTTCACCTCTGTTATATAGAAATTATATTTTTTACTATTTTAAGCTTATGGTAAATATTATATCAATTAAATTGTTATAAAACAAAAATACTGGTAATAATATAAAAAGAAAAAAAGATTAAAATATACTTTGACTTTCTTGACTTTTGTATTACCATAATAATATAGTAATAAAAAATAAGCGAGGTGGAATAAATGAACGTTGAAAAAATGACATTAAGAGTACAGCAAGCATTAAATGACGCGAATTTAACAGCAGTAAAATATAGTCATCAACAAATTGATATAATTCACTTATTTTCTGCTTTATTAGAACAAGAAGATGGATTGGTGCCAAATATTTTCACAAAGATGGGCATTAATATAAAAATGATGAAATTAGATGTTGCATCAGTTTTAGAAAGGATGCCAAAGGTATCAGGCAGTGGCTCTGAAGGTGCAGGACCATATATAACAAGAGATATTGATAGGGTGCTTATTGCAGCAGATGAAATAGCAAAAGAATTTAAAGATTCATATATAAGTGTAGAACACCTTATGCTTGCTATATTAGATGTAGATAAAAATGGCGCAACTAAGGAAATCTTAAATAAATACGGTGTTAATAAAAAAAGTTTTATGAAAGTGCTTCAGGAAGTTAGAGGAAGTCAAAGGGTTGACACACAAGATCCAGAAGGAACATACGATGCTCTTGCCAAATATGGTACAAATCTTGTGGAATTAGCTAAGAAGCATAAGCTTGATCCTGTTATAGGAAGAGATGATGAAATAAGAAGGACGGTAAGGATACTTTCTAGAAGGACTAAGAACAATCCAGTGCTTATTGGTGAGCCAGGTGTAGGTAAAACTGCCATTGTAGAAGGTCTTGCTGAAAGAATTGTCAGAGGTGATGTACCAGAAGGGCTAAAGGATAAGATTATCTTTTCATTAGATATGGGTTCTTTGATTGCTGGTGCAAAATATAGAGGTGAGTTTGAAGAAAGATTAAAAGCTGTATTGAAAGAAGTTCAAAATAGTGAAGGAAGAATTATTTTATTCATTGACGAAATTCATACTATTGTTGGTGCTGGTAAGACAGATGGTGCAATGGATGCTGGTAATTTAATCAAACCACTTTTAGCTAGAGGCGAACTACATTGTATAGGTGCAACAACATTTGATGAATATAGACAGTATATAGAAAAGGATAAGGCTCTTGAAAGAAGATTCCAACCAGTAATTGTGGATGAACCATCAGTAGAAGATGCAATTTCTATATTAAGAGGCTTAAAAGAGAGATTTGAAATTCATCATGGTGTTAGAATTCATGATTCAGCATTAGTTGCAGCAGCTAAATTATCAGATAGATATATATCAGATAGATATTTACCAGATAAGGCTATAGACCTTATTGATGAAGCTGGTGCCATGATAAGAACAGAAATAGATTCACTACCATCAGAGCTTGATGTTGTAAGAAGAAAGCTTATGCAACTTGAAATTGAAAAAGAAGCATTAACTAAGGAAAAAGATGAAGGTTCTAAAAAGAAATTAGAAGCCCTTGAAAAAGAATATGCTGAGCTTAAAGGTAAAAATGATGAAATGACTGCCAAATTTGAAAGAGAAAAAAGTGCCATAGATAAGCTTAAAGAGTTAAAGAGTAAGCTTGATGAAGCTAGAGGCAACTTAGAGCAAGCTCAAAGAAATTATGACTATAATAAGGCAGCTGAAATACAATATAGTGAAATTCCATCATTAGAAGAAGCTATTAAGCAAATGGAAGTAGAAGTTAAGGAAAATTATGAAGGTGCACTTCTTAAAGAGGAAGTAACTGAGGAAGAAGTGTCTCAAATACTTTCAAAATGGACAGGAATTCCAGTATCTAATCTTCTAGAAGGCGAAAGAGAAAAATTATTAAGACTAGAAGATGAAATGGAAAAGAGAGTTATTGGTCAAAGTGAAGCAGTTACTGCAGTTACTTCAGCTATTTTAAGAGCTAGAGCTGGACTAAAGGATGTAAATAGACCAATAGGATCATTTATTTTCTTAGGACCAACAGGTGTAGGTAAAACAGAACTTGCAAAGACACTTGCTAGAAATCTTTTTGATTCAGAAGAAAATATTATCAGAATCGATATGTCTGAATATATGGAAAAGCATACAGTATCTAGATTAGTTGGAGCGCCTCCAGGATATGTTGGATATGATGAAGGCGGACAGCTTACTGAAGCAGTTAGAAGAAAACCATATAGTGTAATTCTTTTTGATGAAATTGAAAAAGCTCATGAAGATGTCTTTAATATATTCCTTCAAATACTAGATGATGGAAGGCTTACTGATAATAAAGGTAAGACTGTAGATTTTAAAAATACAATAATTATCATGACATCTAATATAGGAAGTAACTACTTGCTTGAAAATACTTCTGAAGAAAGTATAGATCCTAGCATAAGAGCTTCTGTTATGGATGAATTAAAGATGAGATTTAAGCCTGAATTCTTAAATAGGGTTGATGATATAATTATGTTTAAACCATTATCTGAATCAGGTATCACAAAGATTATTGATATATTTGTTGGTGAAGTTGCAAATAGATTAAAGGATAGAAATATCACTTTAGAAGTTACACCTGCTGCTAAACACATTTTAGCTGTAGAAGGTTATGATCCAGTTTATGGAGCAAGACCACTTAAGAGATTTATTCAAAATACTCTAGAAAATAAGCTTGCTAGACAAATAATTGCTGGAGATGTACATTATGGTTCTCATGTAGTTGTTGATGGCCATGATGATGAAATAGTAATAAAAAGTGAATAATACAAAAAAGGATATGGCCTGTGCTATATCCTTTTTTGTATTATGATTTATTAGTATTGTTGAGCTTGCTCTGGTGATTCCTTAGGTTTTGTAATTATCAAGATGATGAATCCAAGAGCAATAGCTATGGCAGAAATAAAGAAAGGAAGTTTATTTCCAAATTCAAAGATAAACCCTGCAGTAAGTGATCCTGTTACCATACCTACGGCCTTGCAAGAATTAAGTATGCCCATAAGTGAACCATAGTTACCATGAGAAAGCTTAGTTACTAATGCTTGTTGAAGAGGTATATGTATACTTGCTAAAGAAGCAAATAGTATTGCTGAACAAAGAAATAATAGTGTATTGTTACATGAAAGCATTAAAAGTAATGATAAGCTTAAAGTTAAAGTAATTATTTTAAAGACATCAATTTCTTTAAAATATTTAGTAAGTAATGGTGTAAATATTAAATTTACAGTAAAGCCAACTATTCCCGCTACTGCCAGGAAAGCGCCGATAAAGGTTGAAGATAAGTGTAAGACATCTTCAATATAATAATTTATAGTTGAATTATAACTTGTAGAAGTAAAGAAGAATAATATTATTACAGCAAATACAGGGATTAAACTTTTATTAATAAAGTTTGTAGTAGTATTGTTTTTCTTTCTTTTAAATTGGATTTTTCCTTTAGAAGGAGTTATAGTTTCATTTAGTAGTAAGTAAACTAAAACAGATAATATAATACAGAAAATAAATTGTACAAGAAATGTGGTTTTGTAATTATTATTTCCTATAATACCTCCCAAAAGAGAGCCAAGTGCAGAGCCGATAGTGTTAGATGCTGCGTAATAAGTTACATATTTTACTCTTGTTTCTTTAGTAGTTACATCGCTAACATAAGCCATTGATGTTGTAAGATAACTAACCACAAAGAATCCACCTGTAAATCTGAAAAGAAGAATTATTAAAGGATTAGTTACATATCCAAATCCCAATTGACTTAAGCCATATCCTAAAGCACCTAATATTAAAAATTTAATTCTTCCCTTGTTGTCAGATAATGTTCCCCATAGTGGAGATCCTATAAAGTTTCCAATGGACATTGCTGCAAAGAGTACACCAAACATAAATGATGGCAGTCCTAAAGATTTTATAAGCATCGGTGTTACTGGATGAGCCATACTGAAAGTTAATGAACTAAATAGGGTAAGTAGCAAAATAAAAATTAAAGATTTATTTTTCATTTTTTCCTCCTGTGTATTGAATTTATTTTATGGAGATATATTACCATAATGGAGAGGCAATTGAAAATGCTAATTAGTTAAGTCGCCTTCGGCTAGTTAAAAAATTAAGAATGAAAAATTAAAAATGAAAAATGAAGAATTGAGGATGAAACTCCTAAGGGAATTCCTTTTTACAATTATGAATTATGAATTATGAATGATGAATTAAGGATGAGATTCCTTAGGGAATTTCTAAAATGTATATTTAAAAGAATTTCGTAGAAATTCTATCCTTAATTTTTTATATACTTGTATATAAAAATTTAATTAGCTTATGAGCGTAGCAATATAAGCGTTTCACTAGTAACTTGTTACGACTTAATTAAGTGAATTAGCGGAGCTATATTCACTGGTTAACTTTTTAAAACTTTGAAAAAAGTTTAAAAAAACTGTTGACATATGTCGAACTTGTCTATATAATAGTAAAAGTAGTCGACAGACACATGCGTGTTTAGCTCAGCTGGATAGAGCAACGCCCTTCTAAGGCGTGGGCCAGGAGTTCGAATCTCTTAACACGCACCATGTATGGTGGACGTAGTTCAGTTGGTAGAGCGCCAGATTGTGGTTCTGGTTGTCGTGGGTTCGAGTCCCATCGTCCACCCCATTTAGGGATATCGCCAAGCGGTAAGGCACCACACTTTGACTGTGGTATTCGTAGGTTCGAATCCTGCTATCCCTGCCATTACGGTTTACTAGCTCAGTCGGTAGAGCACTTGACTTTTAATCAAGGTGTCCGGGGTTCGATTCCCCGGTAAGCCACCATATTCAATGCTAAGATTATATAAAAAGAAGTACATATTTATATGTACTTCTTTTTTTTGTAAAATTAGTGTGATATGATGAATAGAAATAAAGAAAAATGCTTAAAAGTTAGTGATATAAGCAGGTTATTTTAATATAAGTGAGGGGTATAACATGAAAGTTACAATTAAAGATGTTGCAAAAGAGGCTAATGTAGCTACTTCTACAGTGTCGAGAGTATTGTCTAATAGTCCGAGAATAAGTGAAGAAACTAAGAAGAAAGTTAATAAGGCTATAAAGAAATTGAATTATACGCCTAATGTAGTGGCTAGAGGTTTAGCTAATAATAGAACAAGAATCCTGGCAGTGGTATTACCAGATGGAGCTGAAAAGATGTTTTCCAATCCATTCTTTGCACAAGCTTTAAAGGGAATAAGTGTTTGTGCACAAAAAGAGAACTATTATATTATGTATGGTTTTAAAGATGAGTGCAGTAGTGATGGATGGATAAAACAATTTACTGAAAGTAATTTGGTGGATGGATTATGTCTTTTTAATGCTAAAGATAATGATGAGGATATAGAATATTTAAAAAAAATTAACTTTCCTTTCGTAATAATAGGGCGTCCTGAAGAAGTGAAGGGAGTTTTATGGGCTGATAATGATAATTTTCAAGCTATGTATCTGTTAACACAAAAATTAATAGAGATGGGTCATGAAACAATTGGCTTTATAGGAGCAAAAGGAAATTTAAACATGTCTAAGGATAGATTAGAAGGTTATAAACAAGCTCTTAGAAGTAGAGGTATTGAATTAAGAAAAGAACTTATAATAGAGTGCGATGACTTCACTGAAAAATGTGGTTATGTTGCTATGGATAATATTATAAGAAATGATGCTGTGACAGCTATACTTGCAACAGATGATTTATTAGCTTTTGGTGCACAAGATAAGATTATGGAAAGTGGTAAGGTAAAAATAGCATTGGTGGGATTTAACAATACTCCGCTGGCGGAATATAGAACGATCCCTTTGGCATCGGTGGATGTAAAAGCAGAAGAGTTAGGGTATTATGGTACAAAACTTTTAATAGATAAACTTGAAGGAAAAGCAATAGGGAAGAACTTTTATATAATTGATACAGAACTAGTAGAAAGAAAATCATTATTTGTAAATTTTTAAATTTGTGAAATATTAGTGCAAACGATTGCCAAGCAATGAAAAATAAAGGAAAGTAAAGGAAAAATAGAATAAATTTAAAAAAATAAAGAAATTTAATACTTGTAAACAGTTTCAAAAAATGGTACATTATTAATGTGATATAAAACTTAAATATATATACAGTTAAAAAAACTGTATATATATTTTGAAGAATAAAGCAAACGGTTGCACAGAAGGGAAGATTTAAATGGAGAGAATATGGTGGAAAGAAGCTGTAGGTTATCAAATTTATCCAAGAAGTTTTAAAGATTCAAATAATGATGGCATAGGAGATATAAGAGGTATTATTTCTAAGCTAGATTATTTAAAGGAATTAGGTATAGATGTAATATGGATTTGTCCAATGTATAAATCGCCTAATGATGATAATGGTTACGATATAAGCGATTATCAAGATATTATGGATGACTTCGGAAATATGGAAGATTTTGATTTGATGCTTGATGAAGTACATAAAAGAGGAATGAAGCTTATTATTGATTTGGTAATTAATCATACAAGTGATGAACATCCTTGGTTTATAGAATCAAAGCTTTCAAAAGACAGTAAAAAGAGAGATTGGTATATCTGGAGAGATGGAAAAGATGGTGCTGAACCTAATAATTGGGAAAGTATATTTAAAGGATCAGCATGGCAATATGATGAAAATACAGAACAATATTTTTTACACCTATTTAGTAAAAGACAACCAGATTTAAACTGGGATAATGAAGAAGTGAGACAAGAAATATATAAAATGATAAACTGGTGGCTTGATAAAGGTATTGATGGTTTTAGAGTAGATGCCATTAGTCATATAAAGAAGGAGCCAGGATTAATAGATATGGACAATCCTCATAATTTAAATTATGTATCATCTTTTGACAAACATATGAATGTTGATGGAATACACGAGTATCTTGAAGAATTAAATAAAAATACTTTTTCAAAATATGATATTATGACTGTTGGTGAAGCTAATGGTGTGGATGCCAGTGAATCAGAAATGTGGGTTGGCGAAGAAAATGGTAAATTCAATATGATTTTCCAATTTGAACATTTAAATTTATGGGGAGAAGTGGGAGAAAATAAATTTAATGTTAAAGAATATAAGAAAGTCCTTACAAAATGGCAAAATGCACTGGAAGGAAAAGGATGGAATGCATTATTCGTTGAAAATCATGATATTCCAAGAGTAGTTTCTTCATGGGGAAATGATAACGAATACTTAGAAGAATCAGCTAAGGCATTTGCCTTAATGTATTTTATGCAAAAAGGTACTCCATTTATTTATCAAGGACAAGAAATTGGTATGACAAATGTTAGATTTGATTCTATTGAAAAATACAATGATGTAAAGAGTATAAATATTTATGAAGAAAAAATTAATGAAGGAGTTAGTGTTAATGAAGCTTTAAAAGCAGTTGCAAGTATTTCAAGAGATAATGCACGTACTCCTATGCAATGGGATTCAACCAATTATGCAGGTTTTAGTGAAAATACTCCATGGATTGATGTCAATGAAAATTATAAATCAATAAATGTTGAAAGTCAGTTAGCTAATGAAAATTCAGTGTTGAATTTCTATAAAAAATTAATAAAGATTAGAAAGGAAAACCCTTCTTTAATATATGGAAGATATGACATGATTCTTGAGGAAGATGAAAAGATTTATGCATATACAAGAACTTTAGATAATGATAAATATGTTGTAATAGTAAATTTATCAGATGAAGAAGCATTATATAAGTATGATGATTTAGATCTTATTTATGAAAATTTAATGCTTGCAAATTATAAGGTAAGAGAACATGGTATTTTAAAAGAATTAGTATTAAAGCCTTACGAGGCTAGATTATACAAGGTATAAAAGAATTGGTATTAAAGCCTTATTAGGCTATATTATACAAGATATAAAAGAATTAATGAGGGGGAATAAAAATGGTCAAAAACAACAAAAAGGGTAAATTATTTTCATTTGATTTTTGGCAAAAGTTTGGTAAAACTTTAATGGTAGTTATTGCAGTAATGCCTGCTGCAGGTTTAATGATTTCTTTAGGAAAATTAATTGGTATGTATTCACCAGCTGATGCTGGATTTCTTCAAGGGGTATCAAGAGTATTAGATACTATTGGATGGGGATTTATAAATAACATGCATATATTATTTGCTGTTGCCATTGGTGGATCATGGGCTAAAGAAAGAGCAGGTGGTGCTTTTGCATCAATTATAGCATTTATACTTATTAATAGAATTACAGGAAGTATTTTTGGTGTAAACAGTGATATGCTTTTAGATAGCACTGCAACAGTAAAATCACTTTTTGGTAGCACATTAGTAGTTTCAGATTACTTTATTGATATTTTAGGATCACCAGCACTTAATATGGGTGTGTTTGTTGGTATAATTTCAGGTTTCTTAGGAGCAGTAATATATAATAAGTACTATAATTTCAATAAGCTTCCACAAGCATTAAATTTCTTTAATGGTAAGAGATTTGTACCTTTCGTAGTTATTTTATGGTCTACAGTTGCAGCAATTGTATTATCAGTTGTATGGCCATTTGCACAAGGTGCTTTAAATAGCTTTGGTATGTGGCTTGCTAACTCAAAGGATACAGCACCAGTATTAGCACCTTTTATTTATGGTTGTTTAGAACGTTTACTATTACCATTTGGACTTCATCATATGCTTACAATACCAGTAAACTATACAGAACTTGGTGGAGTTTATACAGCATTAACTGGAGCTTCAGCAGGAGTGACAATTGCAGGTCAAGATCCATTATGGTTTGCATGGATTACAGATTTAATTAACTTAAAAGCAGCTGGAGATATGGCAACTTATAATAATATAATATCAACAGTAGTTCCAGCAAGATTTAAAGCAGGACAAGTTATTCTATCAACTGCTTCATTAATGGGTGTTACTTTAGCAATGTATAAAAACGTTGATGCAGATAAGAAGAGCAAATATAAATCAATGTTTATTTCAACTGCAATAGCAGTATTTTTAACAGGGGTAAGTGAACCAATCGAATTCTTATTCATGTTCTTATCACCAGTTTTATATGTAGTTTATGCTGTTATAACAGGATTAGGTTTTGCAATAGCAGGTTTAATCAACTTAAGAGTACACGCATTTGGTGCAATTGAATTATTTACTCGTTTACCAATGCTTGTTAAAGCTGGACTTACTTCAGATATAATCAACTTTGTAATAGTATGTGCAGTATTCTTTGCATTAAATTATGGAGTATTTACATTCTGTATTAAGAAGTTTAAAATACCTACTCCAGGACGTCTTGGAAATTATGATGAAGAAGAATCAAGTGCACAAAATGAAGCTGCAGTAACATCAAATGATTTACAGGTTTTAAACATTATTGAACTTTTAGGAAGCAAAGAAAATATAGAAGATGTAGATGCATGTATGACTAGATTAAGAGTTACAGTTAAAGATTTAGATAAAGTAGCCAGTGAAGATAAATGGAAACAAAATGGAGCTTTAGGCCTTATCTTAAAAGGAAATGGTGTACAAGCAATTTATGGACCTAAGGCAGATATATTAAAGAGCAATATTCAAGATATAATAGGAGTATAAAATTATGAAGCTTATGACATTGAATTGTCATTCATGGCAGGAAGACAACCAGTTAGCTAAGATAAAGATCTTAGCTGAAAGAATAAAAAAAGAACAATATGATGTTATAGCATTGCAAGAAATAAGCCAACATGTTGATGGAGAATATATTTCAGGAAATATAAAAAGCGATAATTATGTTCAAGTGCTTATTAATGAGTTAAACAGCATAAATGAAAACGCTTATGAATATGTATGGGACTTCTCTCATATAGGATATGATGTATTTGAAGAGGGGCTTGCAATAGTATCTAGACATAAGATAAAGTCATATGATTCATTTTATGTTAGCGAGGACCAAAATAAAAATAATTATAAAAGCAGAAAGATAGTGAAAGCAACTATAGAGGCAAATGGAAAAGAAATTGATTTCTTTTCCTGCCATCTAGGTTGGTGGAATGATCAGGATGAACCATTTAAAAATCAAGTGGATAATCTAATAAAGCATATTGATAATAACAAGCTTTCATTCATTATGGGAGATTTTAATAATAATGCATTGTTAAAAGATGAAGGATATGATTATATCATTGCACAGGGTATGATAGATACTTATAAAATTGCAGAAGAAAAAGATTCAGGTATCACTGTTAAAGGCACAATAGATGGCTGGAAGGAATGCAGTGAAGATAAGAGGCTTGATTTAATATTAAGTAATAAAGAAATAAAAGTTAAAGACTCAAAGGTGATATTTAACAGAGAAAATGATATTGTATCAGATCACTTTGGAGTTGAAATAAATATAATATTATAAAATATATAGCACCACACAAAAAAAGAGCTGTGTCAATTGAAGAATAACTTCAATATGATACAGCTCTTTTTTTAATTAAGAATGATGAATTAAGGTTGAAACTCAAAGAATTTCTAAATTTATATTTTTTCCTAAACTCCGTAAGGAGTTTATTCTACAATTCATCATTCATCACTCATCATTCATCATTAACTAAGTTCATCACTCATCATTCATCATTAACTAAGTTCATAATTAAATTAGAATTTTCTAATTTTAGATATTGCTGTTACAACTGGTATGGTAATAACTGCAGATGCTATAGCTTCTGCAACTCCATTAGTACCTATAACTGTAAGTAATGCTCCAGCTACCATATCAGTAGAAATTTGTTTAGCAGCAGCGTATCTGTCAAGGTATAAGATATATGTAAGTCCAAGAACTCCAATGGTATTTGTTAAAGTTCCAGCAATTGAAGCTACACCAATTGAAATACTTTTGTTCTTAATTTTATTTTTAATAAAAGTATATACATAATATGTAACTATTCCAATTAATATTCTTGGAAGTAATGCAATTATAGGATTCATAAATATAAATGATGTTAAATTAGGTGCAGTTATATTCTGATACATTGAGAATAATCCAAATATAAGACCAATGGCACCACCAACTAATGGTCCTTCTAATAGAGCTCCAATAATTACAGGTATATGCATTATAGTTAAATTCATTACTGGAAGATGAATAATTCCTAGTGGAGTAAGTCCAAGGAAAATAGATATACCACCAAGCATTCCAATAACAACGAGCTTTCTAGTCTTAGATCTAGAATTTTTTAAAGTATTGTCCATAGAGACCTCCTACGATTGTTAATATTAGATTAAATCAATTTAATTATATTTTTAAATGTAAATAATAACAATATTTTTTTAAAAAAAATGTCAATAAACGGTGAAAAATATTTATTGGCTAATATTTAACAGATATATCTTGAATAGTATAATATATATAATATAAAATATAGCTTGATAATAATTGAAGGAGTAGATTGATATGGAATTATTTAAAATAAAGGATTTAGTATTTAGAAAAGAAGATTTTTTAGATGATATAAGTGAGTTTGAAGATATATTACCTATAATAGAGGAATTACAAGATGGATTAACTTATGAAGAAATAGAGTGTGTTGGAGTAAATGATTGTTGTAATGAAACAAATAAGAATTATGTTGTTGAGATACAAGGATTTATAGATTCAAATGATGAATTTATTACTAAGGAAGAATTGATGGCATTAGAAAATGTTGATGAAGGAATGTTAGATACATTTATCATTACAATTCATATGTGTGTAAATTGTGGCAAATGGGTATTAGGTATTTTAGAGGATGAAATATAGCAAAATGAAGGAAACTATAAAGGAGCTTTTTTTAAAGATATCTAATAATATAAAGATAGAGGGAAAAAACATAAGAATTAAGGTATATATTATTATCTTAATCCTAGCTCTTGTATCTATTGTTTTTAACATAACTAAGCCTATGAGTAAAAAAGAATTGATTAATCAGTTGGAAATGGCGCTATTAAAAGGAAAAGAAAACTGGGTAGAAAGAAATATAAAGATTGATGGAGCAAAAGCAGAAAATGATGAATTAAAGCCATTAATTCATTATTATTTACTTAATAATAAGGATGTTGAGCAGGTAATTAGTAATCTTAAAAAGAATAATAATAGTGGAAATCTTACCATTGAAAGTGAAAAAAGCCTTTTAGGTGAAAATTATTATCTAAATTTAAGTACTATAAGTATAAATATTACTTCCGATATAAAAGAAGCTATCATATACATAAATGGAAGAGAAGTAAATAAAGAAGAACTAGTTTCATTAATACCGGGAACATATGAAGTGGCATATAAACTGAAAACGGATTATGGTGATGTTGAAGAAACTAAGGAGATGGATATATTATCTTCTGGCGATGTAAAGATTGAAGTAGCAGCAGAATATATAACTTTATATTCTAATTTCAGTGACGCAAAAGTTTATATTAATGAAAAAGATACTAAAAAAACTGTTAGTGAAATTAAGAAATATGGACCTATACCAAATAATAAAGATATAACTATTTATATTGCAAAGGATTTTCCGTGGGGAGTTATTAAAAGTCCAGAGATAAAAGTGCAAGAGGATAATATTTTAAAAATTGATATAAACATGGCTAATGATGAACTTTTGGCAACAATTGAAAACACATTAAGAGAATTTTATAACAGCTTATTTGATGCCTTAAATAATAAAGATTCATCTTTAATAGAAAACGTTGAGGAAAACTCCAGAGAAGAAGTTTTTAACTCTATTTATGAAAAACCAAAGGTTTTTGCTAATAACTATACTATCTCTGATTTAGAATTGAAAATTGCCAATAGTGAGTTCAAATATGAAAATGAAAAGTATGTGGCAAATATATTAGTGGATATGGATTATAGTGTTGCAAAAAAAATACTTCCTTTTATAAAGGAGCAAAAAGAAGAACGATTTTTGCTTAGTTTAATATATAATGAAGAAAAATGGCTAGTTGAAAGTAGTCAAAGAATAGAACTAAAATTAGAGGGCCAATAAGTATATAGTAAGAACAAATGGGAAAATATTAAAAGTAGGAGGAGGAAATGGAAAAAAGAGAAGGAATTTTAAAGGAAACACCAGAATATGAAGATTATGATGTAAATGAAGCTAAATTATCTGTTCAAGAGCTAAGAGAATTAGGTATAATAAAATGTGGTGGTTGTAAAAGCAGTGGGAAATGTGCTACATGCAATTGTTCAACTGGTTGTTGTAAGAAAAGCACAAAATTAGAAATTAAGAAGTAATCATTTAGAGGAGAGGTATTATGAAGAAGCCTAGCATATTTAGTAAGGATTATGAAAAAATAATGAGGAAACGAAAGAGAAAGAGAATAGTTATTGGAATTCTTTCTATATGTATTATAGGTATATTGGTAACAGAAGTTGCTAATTATGATTTTTCTAAGTTAAAAGATAGACTGCAGGCCTGGGTTGATGAAGATAAGGAAAAATATGTTGGAGATCAGTTAGTAGACACTGATGAAAGTATAGGGAGCACAGAGGTAGAAGAGCCAGTAGTGGAAGAGGTGCCTTCAGAAAAGTATTTAGATGTAACTATTTCAGATACTCCTATAAGCTTTAAAATAAAAGAAGAAAATTCACAAATACTAATTGAATCTGTTAAGGAAGTGCCAGAAAATTATTATATATATATAGGTAATAATGGTAAAGATGCAGTAGTATTAGATCCAAATCAAAATATTAACATAGTATATGCTAGCGGAGAAATAAAGAATGTAACATTAGCACAATATATAGGTCCAGATGGAGAAGTATATATTAAAGATAATATAAGAAATTTATATCAAGGATATATATGGCATAGTACACCAGTACAGATAAGTGAAAAAAAGGTTGCATATATTACTAATATTCCGTATTTTGGATATAATTTAAATAAGTATATATCCATAATAGATATAGATAGTAATACACACTCTACTATATGGGCTTCTAAAGCAACAGAAATTGTTTTTGAACAGATGAATGAAAAAGGTTTAGAGGTAAATATTGACGGTAATTTAAGATATATTACTTCAAATGGAGAGTTGATACAATAGATAAAGGAATTTTATTGAACAAATATTTGAAAATATTAGCTTATATATGTTATAATGACTAAGTTGTATTATGTAACAAGAGATACTAATTGTAGGAGGAATATACAATGGAAGCTAAAATGGAAAAAATCGACGTTAATGTTGTTAAATTTGAAGTAAAGGTTGAAGCTGATAAATTTAAAGAAGCTTTAACAAGAGCATATAAGAAGAATGTTAAGAAATTCAATGTGCCAGGATTCAGAAAAGGTAAAGTGCCAATGAACGTTGTAAAGAAATACTATGGAGTAGAAGTTCTTTTAGAAGATGCAGTTAACTTTGCAATAGAAGGAAGCTATGCAAATGTATTAAAGGAAAACAATGTAAGACCTGTAGATTTCCCAAAAGTTGAAGTAGTTCAAGCTGAAGAAGGAAAAGATTTAATATACACTGCTGAAGTAACTGTTTATCCAGAAGTAGAACTTGGAGCATACAAAGGGTTAAACGTTGAAAAGAAAACTTATGAAGTAACTGAAGAAGAAGTTGCTGCTAAATTAAAAGAAATGCAAGAAAAGAATGCAAGAGTTGAAGTTAAAGAAGGAGCTATAGAAAATGGAAATATAGCTGTTATAGACTTCAAAGGATTCATTGATGGAGTTGCATTTGAAGGTGGAGAAGGACATGACTATTCATTAGAAATAGGTTCAGGTTCATTTATAGATAACTTCGAAGAACAATTAGTAGGAGCTAAAGCTGGAGATAAAGTAGAAGTTAATGTTACTTTCCCAGAAAACTATGGAAAAGAAGAATTAAACGGAAAGCCAGCTAAATTTGAAGTAGAAGTTAAAGAAGTTAAAGCAAAAGAATTACCAGTACTTGATGATGAATTTGCTAAAGAAGTTTCAGAATTCGAAACTTTAGAAGCTTTAAAAGAAGATACTACTAAGAAATTAGAAGAAGCAAACACTGCAAGAGCTGAAAGAGAATATGAAGAAGCTATATTAAGAGCTGTAGTTGAAAATGCTAAGATGGATATACCAGCTGTTATGGTTGAACAAGAAATCGACAGAATGGTTCAAAACTTAGCTCAAAGATTACAATATCAAGGATTAACTTTAGAACAATACTTCCAATTCACTGGAACAGATGCAGAAAAAATGAGAGAATACATGAAAGAAAATGCTGAAACTAAAGTTAAAACTGAATTAGTTTTAGAAGCTCTTCAAAAAGCTGAAAAAATGGAAGTTCTTGATGAAGAATTAAAAGAAAAAGCATCAGAAGTTGCAAAACTTTACGGAGCTAACGATGAAAAAATGGTTGAGTTATTATTACAAAACCAAAGAGAAGCATTAGTAGCTGACGTAATGACTTCAAAAGTTATAAACTTCTTAAAAGAAAATAACTAATCTTAAATAGAAAAAAGAATTGCCAGAAGAAATTCTGGCAATTCTTAAAATATATCATTAACAAATTAATGTAAATTATATATAATTTAATTATCATTACTTTTATCATTTTGGATATATTATTAAGAGAAGGGTTAAAAGAGAAAAGGAGGGAGCAAAATGAGTTTAGTTCCAATGGTTGTGGAGCAAACAGGTAGAGGAGAAAGATCATACGATATATTCTCAAGACTGTTAAAAGATAGAATTATTATGTTGAGTGGTGAAATCAATGATGATACTGCTAACTTAGTCGTTGCTCAATTATTATTTTTAGAAAGTGAAGATCCAGATAAGGATATATATTTATACATAAATAGTCCTGGTGGTTCAATTACTTCAGGTATGGCTATTTATGATACAATGCAATATGTTAAGCCAGATGTAAGCACTATTTGTATTGGAATGGCAGCATCGATGGGAGCATTTTTACTTTCATGTGGTGCTAAAGGTAAAAGATTTGCACTTCCAAATGCTGAAATAATGATACATCAACCTTTAGGTGGATTTAAAGGTCAGGCAACAGATATTGATATTCATGCTAAGAGAATATTAAAAATCAAAGAAAAACTTAATTTAATATTAAGTGAAAATACTAATCAAGATATTGAAAAACTAAAGAGAGATGTTGAAAGAGATTACTTTATGGAAGCTGATGAAGCTAAAGAGTACGGTATAGTTGATGAAGTAATAGTAAGACATGGTAAATAGTAAAGTTATTATAGATTGAAAAAGATGAAGTGAGGTGAGGTTATGGCTAAATATGAAGATAAGAAGCAATTAAAATGTTCTTTTTGTGGTAAAAGTCAAGACCAAGTAAAAAGATTAATTGCAGGGCCGGGAGTATATATTTGTGATGAGTGTATAGACTTATGTTCAGATATAATTCAAGATGAGTTTGAGGAAAGTGTAGAGTTAGATACAACTTCATTACCAAAGCCATCTGAAATTAGAAATTATTTAGATCAATATGTTATTGGTCAAAATAGAGCTAAAAAATCATTATCAGTTGCAGTTTACAATCATTATAAAAGAATAAAAAGCAATGTGGTTGATGATGATGTGGAAATACAAAAGAGTAATATTTTACTATTAGGACCTACAGGTTCAGGTAAAACACTTTTAGCACAAACATTAGCTAAATTCTTAAATGTACCATTTGCTATAGCTGATGCTACAACATTAACAGAAGCAGGGTATGTTGGAGAAGATGTTGAAAATATTCTTTTAAAACTTATACAAAATGCTGATTACGATGTTGAAAAAGCAGAAAAGGGTATAATTTATATTGATGAAATAGATAAAGTTGCTAGAAAATCTGAAAATCCTTCAATTACAAGAGATGTTTCAGGAGAAGGTGTTCAACAAGCTTTACTTAAAATATTAGAAGGAACAGTTGCATCAGTGCCTCCTCAAGGTGGAAGAAAACATCCACATCAAGAGTTTATCCAAATAAATACTTCTAATATATTATTTATTTGTGGTGGAGCTTTTGATGGTATAGATAAGATAATTGAAAAGAGAACTAGAAAGAGCTCAATGGGATTTGGAGCTGATATAGACTCTAAAGAAACTAAAGATGTTGGAGCTTTATTGAAAGATTTATTACCAGAAGATTTATTAAAATTTGGACTTATTCCAGAGTTTGTTGGAAGAGTACCAATGATAGTTTCTCTTGAATCTTTAGATCAAAATGCATTAATTAATATTTTAAGTAAGCCAAAGAATGCCTTAATTAAACAGTATTCTAAGCTTTTTGAAATTGATAATGTTGAATTAGAATTTACAGAAGAAGCTTTAAAAGCTGTTGCTGATGAAGCAATTAAGAGAAAGACTGGTGCTAGAGGTTTAAGAGCTATCTTAGAAGATATATTGGTTGATGTAATGTTTGAAGTTCCTTCAGATGAAAATGTATATAAGGTTATCATTACTGAAGAAGCAATCAAAGAAAAGAAACAACCAGAATTACTTAGATTAGCAGATAATGAAACAAGACCTGCTATAAAAGTTAAAAAAGCAAAAAAGAAAAAAGGTGCTGAAACAGCTTAATTTTTTAAGGATATTATAAAATAATTATTTATTTTATAATATCCTTTTTTATATTTTTATTGTTTTAATATAAGAATAGATGAATATTTTTAAGTTAATAATACTAATAATTAAATGCAAATGGAGGGTATTATTAAATATGAGTGAATTTTTGATTTTTTTACAAATAGTAATGATGATTTTATTCATAATTTATCTCTTTAATAGTAATAGGAATAATTATAGTAAAGTAAATGTTATTGACAAAGAAAATAGAAAAGAAATGGAAAAGTTAATTAAGTTAAGAAGTGTAAGGTTAACAGAACCGTTAACAGAAAAAAGTAGGCCTTCGTCTTTTGATGAGATTATAGGGCAGAAAGAAGGAGTAAAGGCCTTGAAAGCTGCTATTTGTGGTCCAAATCCACAGCATGTAATTATATATGGTCCTCCTGGTGTAGGAAAGACTGCTGCAGCACGATTGGTGCTAGAATATGCAAAGAGTATGGAAAATTCACCTTTTAAGAAAGAAGCAAAATTTGTAGAAATAGATGCCACAACATTAAGATTTGATGAAAGAGGTATAGCTGATCCACTTATAGGCTCAGTACATGATCCAATTTATCAAGGAGCTGGATCTTTAGGAGTAGCAGGTATTCCACAACCTAAACCTGGTGCAGTAACAAAGGCTCATGGAGGAGTACTTTTTATTGATGAGATTGGTGAACTTCATCCAATAGAACTAAATAAGTTGCTAAAGGTATTGGAAGATAGAAAAGTATTTTTAGACAGTTCATATTATAGTTCTGAAGATCCTAATATGCCTTCTTATATAAAGGAAGTCTTTGAGAGAGGTCTTCCAGCGGATTTTAGACTTATAGGGGCTACCACTAGGGGACCAGAGGATATTTCACCAGCTATTAGATCAAGGTGTGTAGAGGTATTTTTTAAACCTTTAGAATGTAATGAAATTCGAACTATAGCATTAAATGCAATAAATAAGATAAACTTAAGTATATCAGATAGAGGCCTAGATATGATTAGCAGGCATTGTAGCAATGGTAGAGAAGTTATAAATTTAGTGCAGCTTTGTTCAGGTGTAGCCATAAATGAAAAACGTAACTATATAAGTGAAGAGGATATATTATGGGTTATTGAAAATGGTGAGTATCACGAAATAGTTGAAAAGAGTGTCAGAAATAAGCCTGAAATAGGTATAGCCAATGGATTAGCAGTGCATGGAAGTAACATAGGCGTTTTGATGGAAATAGAAGCAGTGGCTAAATTAAATAAAAAGAAAAAAGGAAGCTTAAAGATATCAGGAATTATTGAAGAAGAAGAAATTTCAAGTGATAATAGAAAAATGATTCGTAAGAGTACGGCATATTCATCAATAGAAAATGTAATTACGGTACTAAATAATTTATATAACTTAAATTGCGATGAATATGATATTCATATAAGTATACCTGGAGGAATGCCTGTGGATGGACCATCAGCAGGAATAACCATAGCAACAGCAATATATAGTGCAATCACTAAAAGGCCTATAAATAATAAGGTAGCTATGACAGGAGAAATAAGCATTTTAGGTTCTGTAAAACCAGTAGGAGGAGTTATAGCTAAGATTATTGCAGCATCAAAAGCAGGAGCAGAAAAAGTACTAATTCCTATTGATAATTATAGTGAAGGGTTATTAAAGAGTGAAAAGATAGCTATTCTTCCTGTAAGGAATATAAAGGAGGTTATAGAAAATGCAATAATGCCTGCAATTGATACCATTGAATCAGTAGATATTTTATCAGCGGAAAGATATCAGTAGGATAGCTTGAATTGCCAAATACATCTTAACTAAAGTTGAAAAAATGTTCTTTTATGTGTATACTAAGTAGGTTAGATAAAATAATTTGTAAAAGGATTGAATGGAGGGGGAAAATGAATAAGGATTCAATTAATTTACCAGCTATTCCTCTAAGAGGGATTACTATTTTTCCCAATATGATTATACACTTTGATGTCGGTAGGGAAAAGTCGATTTCAGCATTAGAAGAATCAATGTTAAAAGATAGCAAGATATTTTTAGTATCTCAAATAGATCCAGAAATTGAGGATCCAAAGAGAAATGAAATTTATTCCATAGGGACTATATGTAAGATAAAGCAAATTTTAAAGCTGCCAAAAGGCGTTACAAGAGTATTAGTAGAAGGCGTTGAGAGAGCAGCTATAATTGACTTAATAGATGATAAGAAGTTTATGGAAGTTGTAGTAGAGAAGATTGACGATGAACTAAACTTAAAAGATGAAAATGAAGATTCAGCTTTAAGAAATTTACTATCTAAAGCCTTTAAAGAATATATTAAGGTGACAGAAGGTGATGAAAGTAAAGTCATTGAAGTTATAACTAAAGAAGAAGAACTAGGAAAAGTCACAGATTTAATAGCTGCATATATTCAATTAGATGAAGATAAGAAACAAACTATACTTGAAACAATAAACGTTAGTGAGAGAATTGAAAAACTACTAGTGTTTATTAAGGAAGAAATAGAAATTGTTAAGATAGAAAATAGTATAGGAAAAAAAGTTAAAAACAAATTGGATAAGTCTAATAAAGAATATTTCCTAAGAGAACAATTAAAAGTAATTCAAGAAGAGCTTGGAGAAGATGATGAAAAAAATGAAATAGATAATTATGCAGAGAAAATAAATAAGGCAAAAATGCCAAAAGAAGTTCGAGAAAAAGCTGAACGTGAACTATCTAGATTAAAAACATCATACTCAAGTGATGGAAATAATATTAGAAATTACCTAGATTGGCTTATAGAATTGCCTTGGAACAAATCAAGCAATGATTCTTTTGATATAGAAAAAGCAGAGAAAATTCTTGATGATGAACATTATGGACTAGAAGAAGTGAAAGAAAGAATTTTAGAGTATTTAGCTGTAAAACAATATACTAAATCACTAAATGGGCCAATTCTTTGTTTAGTAGGTCCTCCAGGTGTTGGTAAGAGTTCTATTGCTAAATCTGTAGCTAACTCTTTAAATAGAAAGTTTGCTAGAATTTCACTTGGTGGATTAAGAGATGAAGCAGAAATAAGAGGTCATAGAAGAACTTACGTAGGAGCTATTCCTGGAAGAATTATTTATGCCTTAAAAGAAGCTAAAGTAAACAATCCATTGATATTATTAGATGAAATTGATAAATTAAGTTCAGATTATAAAGGTAATCCAGCAGATGCACTTTTAGAAGTCTTAGATCCTAAGCAAAATAAAACTTTTAGAGATACATTTATGGAAGTAGATTTTGATTTATCTAATACTTTATTTATTACAACAGCAAATACTTTAGAAACTATTCCGAGACCACTTCTTGATAGAATGGAAATAATAGAAGTATCAGGCTATACTTATGAAGAAAAATATCATATAGCTAAAGAACATTTAATTCCTAAGGCCTTAGAAGAGCATAATACAGATGCAGAAACAATAAAGATTTCTGAAGGCGCTATAAGAGAGATTATAAATAGTTATACTAGAGAATCAGGAGTAAGAAGTCTTGAACGTCAGATAAACAAGGTTATAAGAAAATCAATAACTGAAATGGTTAAGAAAAAGAAAAAGAAGGTTACTATTACAGTAAATAATCTTCAAAAATATTTAGGAAATAAATATTTTGAATTTGAGAAAACAGATAGACAAGATACAATAGGCGTTGTTCATGGATTAGCATGGACTGCATATGGTGGAGATACACTTCCAGTAGAAGTTGTAGTGATGAAAGGTAATGGGAAGTTAGAGCTTACTGGAAAGCTAGGAGATGTTATGCAAGAATCAGCAAAAGCAGCTTATAGTTATGTAAGGGCTAATTGTAAAAAATACGGCATTGATGAAGACTTCTATAAGAGTACGGATATTCATATACATGTACCTGAAGGAGCAGTTCCTAAAGATGGACCTTCAGCAGGGGTTACTATAGTTACAGCATTAGTATCGGCTCTATCTAAAAAGAAAGTTAAAGGTACTGTAGCAATGACAGGTGAAGTAACTTTAACTGGAAAAGTGCTTCCTATTGGTGGTGTGAAAGAAAAGTGTTTAGCAGCACATAGAATAGGAATAGATACAATAATTTTACCTAAAGATAATGAAAAAGATATAATAGAGATTCCTAGTACTGTAAAAAATAAATTAAATTTAATTTTTGCAGCTCATGTGGAAGATGTATTAAAAAATGCTTTAATTGGAGTTGAAAATATTGATAATTAACAAGTCAGAATTTATAACATCAGCGGTTAGAAGAGAACAATATCCAGAAGATGGACTTAACGAAGTAGCTTTCGTTGGAAGATCTAATGTTGGAAAAAGTTCAATAATAAATGCTTTAACTAACAGAAGAAAGTTGGCTAAAGTATCACAAACCCCAGGAAAGACAAAACTAATAAATTTCTTCTTAATAAATGATGCATTTTATTTAGTTGATTTACCAGGATATGGCTATGCCAAGGTATCAAAGAAAGAACAGGAGTCCTGGGGAAAAACAATAGAAACTTATCTAACAGCTCGTGAAGAACTAAAGAGAGTTATATTGCTAGTTGACTCAAGACATAAGCCTACAGCAGATGATATTACTATGCATGAATGGATAAAACATTATGGATATGATGTAATAGTAGTTGCAACTAAAAGTGACAAACTTTCTAATAATGCTTTGGCAAAAAGCAAGAAAATAATAAAAGAAACATTAAATTTAACTGAAAATGATACATTATGTTTCTTCTCTTCTTTAAATAAGAAGGGTGCGGAACAATTAAATGATATCTTATTTGGTGATTTAGCTGAATAGAGAGCTGCCTTATGGCAGTTCTTTTTTTATAGAAAAAATAGTATAAAAATAAAGCATTGAATAAAATAGTGTCAAATTAATTGTTAGAGAATAGTATATAGTATAAATTTAATTATAAATTTAAATCAATAGGAGGAATCAATTATGCAAATGAACGATATCATTGGTGAAATGCAACCATCAGATTATTCATCAATTGGCAATAGCTGTTGTTGCGGATGTGGCAATTTAGGTGGATTAGGCAATGGTTATGGATTAGGCAATGTTGGTATTGGAAACTGCGGATTTGGTTGGTGGATTTGGATATTATTGATATTATTCTATACTAATCAAGGAACAAATAATGTAGGAAATAATTGTTGTTGTTGTAATACAGGATCAAATGACTCCTGCTGTCAAGGAAATTCCAATAATGGATATGGAAATGGAAGTTGCAGTGGATGGTTATTCTTATTAGTTATCTTATTCTTATGTAGCGGATGTAATAATGGATTTGGTAGCGGATTCGGAAACTTCGGATTAGGAAATTGTGGATTTGGTAATAGTGGAATTTATGATGGACTAGACGGCCTTGTTGGCGGATGCTACTAGAAAGAAAATAAGGAGGAGATGTTGAAATGTCAAAAAAACATTATCATAAAGATGAATGTTGCTGCTGCTGTCAGCCATGTTGTCCACAAAACAACAATTACAACAATGGTGGATGCTGCGGAAATCCATTTTCAGGAATTAATAGTTGTGTAGCACCTATTATATTCTTATTAATAGCTTGTGGATCAGGACTATTATGTAGTGGTTCATCATATCTAATTATTTTATTATTCTTGCTATGTGGAGGTTGTGGAAGCTTCTTTGGTGGAAATGGAAACAACGGAAGCGGTTGCTGTGTAAATAACACAAATTCTTGTGCAAGCAATTGCTGCTGCTAGTGTAGAGGATGGAGGGTTTTTTTAACCCTCCAAAAATATTATAAAAATATGCTACTTTTTTTATCTAAATACATATAATTTAATAGAAATATAATAGGAGGGGGAAAATGTCAAAGAGAAGACATAAAAGCAGAAGGGATAATACTACTGAAAATAGAAGAAGGCAAATGCGGCAACAAAGACAGACACAACAACAGGCTCAGCAGCCACAATATAACGGACCTTTTGGAATCAATCCTGCCCAGTTGTTAAGTATGTTTGGAAACATAGATATGAATCAAATTAATAATATGCTTCAAAATATTAATAGGGACGGAATAGATTTTAATAATTTTAATCTAGGCATGCTTCAAAATTTAATGGGTAACAATGGAGGAAGGACTGATAATGTAAATAGCTTTAATAATATAAATAATGATAATAACGAAACTGTAATAAATGATGAAATGGACATTTTTAATGATGATTTACAAAAGAATAATAGAAAGTTTCAAGTGGATATAAATGATGAAAACATGCAGTTATTAAAGTCTATTAGAAATATAGTATCGGTAGAAAGAGTACCATTCGTAGATAAAATAATTGAACTATATGCTAAAGGTGCATTTAAAGATTAAGAGAGAAAGTGTATAAAACAAAATTAAAGGGCAATAATAATAGTGTACCGGAGAAGTATTCTCCTATAGCAAATGAAGATAAATTCTTCATTAAAGCTAAAAACCCCCCCATCCCCCTTTTAGGCCGCAACATAGCGGCCTTTTATTTTACCATGAAATTGATGAAATGTTATAATGATTTAAATAATCTATATTAGTAGTAAGATAAATAAGCATTTCTTTAGAAGGTTTGTTTGCATCATTTCGATTTATTTTCTGAAATGATAAGGTCCATAAAATAGAGCTAGGATAACCTGATGAATTCCAATCATTATCATAAAAATAAGCACTTTGGAATTTATATTCGTAATTATCCTTATCTAAGTTCCAAAAAATTTTAAGTTCATCACTGGAGATGTTAGGTATAAATATATCAGGGAGTTCTGCTGGTTCGTAAGGATACTCAATTAAATCAATAAATTTTGATACTTCATCTAAAGAGTAAATGTTGCTACAGTTAGCACTGACTTCTTTAATAGTATTATTATCAAGAAAATAGCATGAGAAGTTATTGTTATTCAAAAAATTAGTTTTTAATAGTAATGGTGTTCTAGAATTGTTAGAATCCATTATCCCTAACATATTATCATTGCAGCAAAAAATATTATCAAAGTTACTTCCATTCCATTTAAATATGCAGTATTCACATGAATTATTATAGTAATTAGAAAGAATTATTTCAGGAATATTATCACGAGACAAATCTAAAATATTTACTTTTAAATCATAATATGGGCAGATAGTTAAAAAGTTTATATTTGAACAATTAAGAATATAATCCTTATTTGAAGTTTCAATCTTGATTTCATAATAGTTGTTAATTTCAGATATAGTTAGTGCATCTTTTTGACCATCTCCATCAAAGTCGTAATAATAAATATGGGTAGGTTTTGAAAGATTAAAAAAAACGGAAGTATTTTTAGCGTTATTTATACATAAAAATAAGAAAAAAATTGACAATATACCTAATATAGTAGCAACCATAGTATTCTTCTTTATGACAATAAAGTTTATCATTATATCACCTCTATAATATATATGATTTTAAAGAGTAGATAATACAGAAGATTTATTATATAAAAAATGTCAGTAAGTTTTCACTTACTGACATTCTTTGCATAGTCCATAAAAGAATATTTTATTCCAATGAACTTTATACTCTGTGTTTTCCTCCACTAGAGCATTTAGATTTGGAAGAGGAAGATCCATTAAATCTTCAACTTTACCACATTTTACACATTGAATGTGGCAATGCTCAAAATTGTTAGCATCATATCTGAAATTACCTTCACCTACATTTAGTTCTTGAACTAAATTTACCTCTACAAGAGTTTTAAGAGATTTATATACAGTTGCAAGACTCATAGTAGGATACGTTGCTTGAAGCCCATTATAAATAGTTTCAGCAGAAGGATGTTCAGTTGTAGATTTTAAGTATTGATATACAGCTAATCTTTGAGGCGTAAGTTTTAATTTCTTTTCTTTAAATATTAAAGATATATTTTCCATATATTACACCGCCTTTAATCATATGTAAATATTATATGAAACTGTATAATTATTTGTCAATAATAAATATTAATTAATATAGTATATATATAGATATAAAGTATAAAAGTTTCCAATTATATTGTAAAATTATTGAAAATATGATTAAATTAAGATAATAAAAAAACAAGGGGATGGGGATATGTCAAAGTATAAAGTTGGAGATGAATTGATTATTGTAACAGATCCAAATGAAGAAACAGCCAAATTAAAGGAGCTTACTAGACTGAAAATAGATGGTGATTTTGCTCAGATTTCTTGGGGGCTGAAAATAGTTGATGTAACATTTGATAAACCATATGTTACTCTCACTTACAGGAATGCAAATGGTGATCTTAACAAGGTATTTGCTGAATGTAGAGATATAGAAAATTTTGATAGAGAAAAAGTATTAGAAAAAGCTTTATTAAAGGCTTTCCAAAATGAAATTATAAATATTACTGTAATTAAAAATAAATAATATAAAAGGACTTTAAATAAATTTAAAGTCCTTTTATATTACTTACGATATAATAAGTATTAATATTTTAATGAAAGAAAAGGGTGAATATAATGGACATATTCATTGGCTCACAAAATATATATGATAGAGAAGGTAAAATTGTGGCTTGTGAGCTTTTGTATAGGAACTCGTTATTGAATAAATATGATGAAAGTGTAAGTAGTGAAACAGCAAGTTGTACTATTATAAATAATATTATCAATTTAGGACTAGATATAGTAACTGGTGGAAAGATAGCTTTAATTAATTGTGATGATAAGGTTTTAAGAAACGATATAATTACAATTTTGCCTAGAGATAAGGTAGTGATTGAATTATTGGAAACTTTAAGGCCAACAGAAGGGGTTATTAAGGAAATTAAAAGGTTGAAGGATTTTGGATTTAAATTGGCTTTAGATGATATAGTTGATTTAAATGGTGAAGATAATGAAGAATACACTAACAAGGCAGTTATAAGAGGAAGATTTTGTGAACTTATCATGGAAAATATAGATAAGAATAAGAAAAATGATGCCTTTATTTCTGGTTTGTTATTAGATATAAATTTATTACTTGGAAAAGAAATAGATGAAATACTTGATGAAATTCACATGAGCAATGAAGTAGATAATGCTCTTAGGGGGCATAGTTGCTTAATAAAGGATGTACTTGATATTGCAGTAAACTATAGTGAAATGAATAAAGAACAAATAAATAATTTATGTAAAAAAATAGGCATAGATAAAAATATATTGTATAAATTGTATTTACAAGCAATGGTATAGATAAAAAATCTATAAAAAACAGGTAAATAAAGTAAAAGTATTTATTTTTTAGCAGTAATGATATATAATAACTTTATGATGAGGTAAAATATAATCTTTATTTGCAAGGGGAGAGATTTATGAGTAAGTGCCCATTTTGGTCAACAGGCAAGATGATAGTAAAGTGTTATGATGAGTGTCCAATGTATCCTGATCCTAAAGGTTATGAGGTGTGTCCATTTAAGGAGTATTTAGATAGTGCAAGTATTAATATAAAAGATAATATTGATAAGAAATTTAATTATTCTAATGATGATATAGAAGAAGATATCTATCAGTTAGTTGGGGCATTAAAGGATTATTAATAAAAAGACATCTTAATCTTAAGATGTCTTTTTATTATTTTATGGTTTAGTTAATAACAGCTCATATTTAAAAGTAAAAGACTACTAGATAAATCCTCATAATAAGTGTGTATGCTTTAAAATCTTAGAATTTACTGTAAAACCATATAGAAATTTTTGTAATATAACTATTTTTATAAAATAAGGGCAATAATTATGATAACATAATAGAATAAGTAAAAAGATGTTTTTGAATCATAGGAGGAAAAATGAAGGTAAATTTAGATATTAATCAAAGAAATGCAGTATATATAAAAGAAAAAAATGTTTTAGTTGTAGCTTCTCCTGGTTCAGGTAAGACAACAGTAATAATTAATAGAGTGAATCATCTTATTGAAGATTTGAAGATAAATGAGGGCAACATAATAGTAATTACCTTTACAAGAGCAGCTGCTGATAATATGAGAAATAGATATAAAAATATATTTAAAAAAGAAAAAGCTCCTTTTTTTGGTACCTTCCATGGCTTGTTTTATAAGATATTGTTGAGAGAAGGCTATGATATAAAGATAATGGATGGAGGAAAAGGTCATGCCATTATAAAGAACGTATTATCTAGGTATTTTGATGATGTTAATGATGATAAAGTTAGAGAAGTGATGAATAATATTTCCATGTTTAAGACTTCTTTATGCACTATTAATGAATTTAAATCTACTGTGAGCAAGGATATATTTTTAGAGTGTTTAAAAGCTTATGAAAGTATCAAAGAAAGAGAAGGGTTGTGGGATTTTGATGATTTATCGGTGAAAGTATTAAAATTGCTTACAGAAAATAAGAGAATTTTAGAAAAGTATCGAAGAATGTTTAAATATATACTAGTAGATGAATTCCAGGATTGTGATAATATACAGGTGAGTTTTTTACTTCTTATGAATAAAGACAATGAATTATTTGCAGTAGGTGATGAAGACCAATGTATTTATTCATTTAGGGGATCTAAGCCAGAATATATGGTTAATTTCCATGAAACTTTCAAAGATGGAGTAAAGGTTAAGCTTCTTACTAATTATAGAAGTAAGAATAATATTGTAGAGGTATCAAAGAGATTAATTGATAAAAATGAAAATAGAAATGAAAAAGAAATAATTTCATACTGTGACAGTCATGGAATTGTTCATTATAGTACTCCATACAATGAATATATGCAAGGTGAAGAAATTGCTAAATACATAAAAGAAAATTATCAAGGTACATATGCTGATAATGCAGTTTTATATAGGACTAATATGGAATCAAGAAGTATGATTGATATACTTACAAAAAGAAAAATTCCCTTTGTATTATTGGATAAGGGATATAACTTCTTTAATCATTTTATTTGCAAGGATTTAATTAATTATTTAAAATTATCCATTGATCAATATGATAAAAATGCTTTTGCATGGATAATAAACAAGCCTTTTAGATATATTAGTAAGGAGAATTTAGGATATATAAATAGCTATCAAGAACATAAATCTCCTTTTGATATATTAATTAATAAAAAGGATATGCCACCGTTTCAATGCAAGAAGATTGATGATTTAAGAAAAGAAATACTATATTTAAATAAGATGTCCTTAGGCAGTGCCATACAATACATAATATCTACCATGGGTTATATTGATTATTTAAGGGAATATGCCAATAAATATGGTCAAAGTCTTGATGATTTAGAGGATGTATTAGAAGAATTTAAAGGAGCAGCAGAAGGATTTAAAACCATTACTGAGTTTTTGATACATGTTAATAATGTGGAAGAACAAATTGAAAGCAGTAAGGCTGTGGAAGATGGTGTAATTTTAAGTACCATTCATGGAGTAAAAGGAATGGAGTTTAATAATGTCTATATTATTAATTGTAATGAAGAAGTAATACCCCATAAATCATCTATGGAAGAAAATATAGAAGAGGAAAGAAGGTTATTTTATGTTGCTATTACAAGAGCAATAAATAATTTATATGTATTTTCACCTAAAACAATGCGAGGAAAGTTTAGAGAAGTTTCTAGATTTATTGCCGAGTCGCATCTTAAAGAAGAAGCTGAAAAGATTGATTATGGCATAGAAGTAGGTGATATGCTTTATCACAGGACTTATGGTGAAGGTAGTGTAATAGAGATAGATAAGGATAAAATCATCATTAAGTTTAAAGATATTTGCCGAAGCTTTTCTTTAAAAGTACTTATGGAAAATAATTTAGTTATATTAATAAATTAATTTTTTAAACATAGTGCATAATAATATTGTCATATAGATATTGGAGGAAGCTTTATGAAAAGTAGAAATACAGTTTTATGTATAATGGCAATAATATTATTTATCAATTTTTTAGTGTTTAAAGCAAATGCTTTGATTTTATCTCCAGAAGAGGCAGAGCGTATAGAGATGCTTTTAAAAGAAAGTGATGCATATGTCCATGATGAAGATAAAAAAGTGTTGGAAGGTTATAGGGAAAAATTATTAAATTATGAAATACTGACTCAGGAAGAAAAAGATTATTTAAGAGAATGTTATTTAAATATGATTAGAAATAAGTTAGGTGAAGAAAAGTTCAATGAATATTGTAAACTTATTGAAAAAAGAAGTAGCAGTGCAGAATTTACTCAACCAGAAAGATTTAGGCTTTATGAGCTGGAAAAAGAGCTTAGGGAAAGTCATTAATAGGCTGTAAATCATTGAATATAGTTAATATGTATAATATAATTTAAATAGGCTTATATTGCATTATATAAGCCTATTTATAATGCTAATGAGGTAATAGTTAATGATGAGGAAGTTAAAATTAAGGACATGTCTTCCATGATGTTTGTGCAAATATTCAGTTATATAGACTTTGATTTATCAGAGCCAAAAGGGAATATAGTTCTTAAGCTCAATGGAAAAGATGCAGCATATACAGACATAGTTAATAATGGAGATATTATTAATATTTATTGGAAAAAATAAAAAAAGGGGCTAAAAAGGGTATGAGTAGATTTAAAAATGAGGCAGAAAGTATTAAAGATGAAATTATAGGTATTAGAAGGAGTTTACATGAGAATCCAGAAATAGGATATGAAGAATTTAATACTTCCAAACTTATAAAGGATTTCTTAATAAAAGAAGGAATTACCTATGAGGAATATGCAAAAACAGGAGTATGTGCCTTAATAAAAGGTAACAAGGCTGATAATGGAAGGGTTATTGGTGTTAGGGCAGATATTGATGCTTTACCGTTAGAGGATAAGAAAAAATGTAGCTATGCGTCTAAAATAAAAGGAAAGATGCATGGATGTGGACATGATGGACATACTTCTATATTATTAGGTATAGCAAAACTGATAAATAATAATAGGGATATTTTTGGCGGAACTGTAAAGCTTATGTTTGAACCAGCAGAAGAAACAACTGGTGGAGCAAAGGTAATGATTGAGGAAGGAATATTAAAAAATCCCCATGTAGATGTTGTGTATGGACTTCATATGGAGGAAACTATTGATACAGGAACAATAATGGTGAAAAAGGGAACTGTTAATGCGGCATCTAATCCATTTAAAATAGTAGTTAAGGGAGAAGGAGCTCATGGTGCTTATCCAGCAGCAGCAGTGGATCCAATAGTGGTCAGTAGCCAAATTATCATGGCATTGCAAACTATTGTTAGCAGAGAAATAAACCCAAGTAATCCAGCAGTGGTTACAGTAGGTTCTATTCATGGAGGTACAGCTAGTAATATAATACCTGATGAAGTTGAAATTGGTGGTATAATCAGAACCATGACTAAGGAAGATAGAGAGCATTCTGTGAAAAGAGTGAAGGAAATTGCTGAAGGTATTGCTAGGTCATTAAGAGCGGAGTGTCAAGTTGAAATAGAAGAGTCTTATCCATGTTTGATTAATAATGATGAGCTTGTTGAGAGACTTAGACAAAATGCTGAAAAGGTAATTGGTAAAGAAAATGTATTAGAACAAAAGAATCCTAAGATGGGAGTTGAAAGTTTTGCATACTTTGCCAGTGAAGTTCCTTCAGTTTTCTACTTCTTAGGATGTAGAAATGTTGAAAAAGGGATTATACATCCAGCACATAGCAGTCTATTTGATATTGATGAAGAATCATTGCCTATAGGAATAGCCATTGGCTGTGAATTTATTGTTGATTATTTGACAAGTTGCTAAAATAATATTAATCTAATACAATGGGGAAAATAAAAAGAGTACGGAAAACAGGAGATGATTTAAGTGAAAATAGAAATAGGAACAAATGAAGCAGGGCAGAGACTAGATAAATTTTTAAGAAAATACTTTAAAGATGTACCATTAAGTGCTATATTTAAAGCTTTAAGAAAAGGTGATATTAGAGTTAATGGAACAAAGAAAAAAGAGAATTATGCTTTAGAATTAGGGGATGAAATAGAAGTAAGATACTTACAATCTAAAAAAGAATCTAATTCTAGCAAAGAAGTGAATTTTATAAAAGTAAATTCAGGTTCTATGAAAGTTACTTATGAAGATGAAAATATACTTGTTGTAGAAAAATGGCCAGGTGTTTTAGTACATCCAGATCAAAAAGGTGCAGAACCATCTTTAACTGATTATGTATTATCATATTTAAATGATAAAGGAGACTATATTCCAGAAAAGGAACTTACTTTTACACCAGCACCATGTAACAGATTAGACAGAAATACTTCAGGTACTGTTATTTTTGGTAAAAATTTTGAATCATTAAGAGAAATGAATGAACTGATTAGAGAAGGAAAGGTTAAGAAGTATTATAATGCCTTAGTAAAAGGAAGAATAAAGGATGGACTATATACAGGATATATTTCAAAAAATGAAAATGAAAATATATCAAGAGTTTATGATAAAGAAATGCCAAATACAAAGAAAGTTGCTATGGAAGTTAAGACTATTCAAAGTAATGGAGCGTTCTCATTCTTAGAAATAGACTTAATTACAGGAAGAAGCCATCAAATAAGAGCTCACTTAAGTCACTTAGGAAATCCAATTATTGGTGATATTAAATATGGTGATAAAAAGCTAAACTCATTCTTTGACAATAAATTTGGATTAAATTATCAATTCCTTTATGCTTACAAGCTTATATTTAAAGGAGGAGAAGGAAAGCTTGCTTATTTAAAGAATAAGACAGTAGCAGAAGCACTTCCTCCAATGTTTAAGAAAGTTAAGAGAGAGGTCTTTAAATTCACATTATAAAAGGGGATAATTATGGAGAAAAAATCATTAGGTAGAAGCTTTATGATATTATCTTTTGCAGGAATATTCATTAAGATATTATCAGCGGCATATGTACCGTTACTGACAGCTGTAATAGGTTCAGATGCATATGCTTCTTACTCTATAAGTTATACAATATTCACGTTTATATTAGCCGTGACATCATTAGGGGCTCAGCCTGCTATCACTAAGGTTGTAGCAGAATATAGAGCTGTTGGAAATTCTATTGATGCACTAAGGGCAATGAAGATATCGAGAAAATATATGACAATTATAGGAGTATTTGGGACCATTATATTATTGGTACTAGCAAAGCCCATTGCTTTAGCTAGTACATGGGATAAGTCTATATTGGCTATAATATTCCTTTCTCCTACAATTTTATTTTCGTGTATATTATCTGTTTACAGAGGGTATATGCAAGGAATTGAGGATATGGAGACTATCGGAATATCACAAATAATTGAGCAGATAATAAATGTTGTTTTAAGTCTTGTTTTTGCAGGTATCTTAATAAAGATTAGTGAAGAAATGGGTATTGCAGGAGGTACTGTAGGTACTACATTAGGAGCAGTAGTAGCAATTATATATATTATTTTTATTTATGAAAAGAGGGAGTACGAAGAAGAAGCGTATTCTAGCAATACTATTGAAAAGAGACATAGTGAAAAGACCATAGCAAGAAAGATATTAATGTATGCATTGCCTATTACCTTAGTGGCAGCATTGCAAAATTCAAGTCCTCTTGTGGATGCAATGATAGTTAAAAGAAGGCTTGCTATATCAGGAATACCTAAAGAAAGTCTAGAAGTTACTTATGCCTATCTTTCATATTTTAATACTTTATTATATGTTCCGTTAGCGTTGGTAACGGCGCTTAGTACAGCTATATTTCCTAAGGTTATTTCAGCTTATACATGTAAAAATCGTAAAGAACTTAGAAGTAATATTAGCTATTCATATAGAATAACGTTTATGATTACCATACCATCACTGGTAGGATTAGCGATTTTAGGTAAAGAAGTATTCAATATGCTCTTTGGTTTAAATGAAGGATATGAATTGCTTATGTATGGCTCAATAGTATTGGTGTTTATGTCCATAACCACTATACAAAATACTATTTTACAAGGGGTAAATAAATTGTACCTTGTTTTATATACAGCATTTATTGGTGTGGTGTTAAAGCTGATACTAGATTTTATATTGGTAGCTATTCCAGAGATTAATATTTTTGGAGCTGTAATTGCTAGTTTTGTATCTTATCTTGTTCCAACTATTATAAATCATAGAAACTTAAGAAAGATATTTAGAGTAAGAGTTCCAATTATTAAGCTGTTATTAGCACCAATTATTGCTTCGTTGTCTATGGGAGTGGTTATAGCAGTTATAAGGATGCCTATGGCTAGATTAATCAATATTTTTGAGGGTGGAAGACTTATGATTAGTGTGGAAACCTTAGTTATGGTAGCAATTGGTGGAATGGTATATCTACTAGTAATGATTTTAATTGGAGGAATAACAAAAACTGATTTAGATTTAATTTCTCCAAAGGTATATAGAATAATGCCAAGATTTTTAAGAAAAATGATGTAATTATTACTTTAAAGATAACTTAATTTATATTAAGTTATCTTTTTTTTTGCATATAAAACATAAAAAATAAACATTATAACATTATGGTAAAAATAAAGATGAGGTGAAGAAGAGTGGGAATTAAATTACAAAATTTGGTGGTGAAATTTGGGGATTTTACAGCTATAAATGATGTAACGTTAGAAATACCAAAGGGAAAGCTAGTTTCTTTACTAGGGCCATCTGGGTCTGGTAAATCTACTACGCTTTTCACTATATGTGGAATACATAAACCTTTTTCAGGGAAAATAATATTTGGTAATAGAGATGTAACTGGCTTAGAACCAGAAGAGTTAGGAATTGGTTTGGTATTTCAAAATTATGCGTTATATCCCCATATGACCATAAGGGAAAATATAGGATTTCCCTTAAAGAATTTAAAATGGAATAAGGATGAGGCAGCAAAGAGGATAGTGGAAGTTGCTAAGACTGTAAAGATAGATGGTCTTTTAGATAGAAAACCATCACAGCTTTCAGGAGGGCAGCAACAGAGAGTTGCTATAGCAAGAGCTTTGGCTAAAAGACCAGATATTCTTTTGCTAGATGAACCTTTGTCTAATTTGGATACTAAACTGAGAGTAGAAACAAGACAGGAAATAAGAAGAATACAAAAGGAAACAGGAGTTACAGCTATATTCGTTACTCATGATCAAGAAGAGGCCATGAGTATTTCAGATCAGATAGTACTTATGAAGGATGGAGCTATTGAGCAGGTATCAACCCCTACTGATATGTATTTAAATCCTGTAAATAAATTTGTAGCATCTTTTATAGGAAGTCCAGAAATGAATTTTGTAAATTTAAAAGTTAAAGATGGTATAGGAGGAATTGATAATTTTACCGTAAATAATCTTCAAAAAGAAAAGAAAAATGTTATTTTAGGCTTCAGAGCTGAAGATGTGGAAATAGCTGATGAAGGAATCGGTGCAAAGGTGGAGACTGTGGAAATACTAGGTAGGGAAAAACTTCTTACATTGAATCATAATGATAGAAAATTCAAGGTTCTAGTTGAAAATACTTTCTCTATTGAAGAGGGTAAGGGAATATACATAAAACCTAAAGTAGGAAAATGTTATATATTTGATGAAAAAACGGAGGAATTTATTAAAAAATGTTAAAGAAAAAATATAAAGGTTATTTATATCTGCTTCCAGCATTAATAGTTCTTTTAGTCTTTGTGTTTTATCCAATAATAAATACAGTGATATTTAGCTTTGATGAAACGAAAGCCAGCGGATTTAAGTTTGGGATAGGATCATACAAGTATCTTTTTAATGATAAGAGATTTAGACAGTCTCTTATAAATACACTGATATATGCAGCTGTAGTGCCATTTTTATCAGTAAGTATTTCGTTACTTTTAGCAAATGCATTAGTACATTTAAAAAATAAAAAATTGCAAAGTATGTTTCAGAGCATATATTTTTTACCTTATGTAACATCTTTAGTTGCTATAGGTATAGTATGGTCATGGCTTTTTAATAGTGAATATGGTGTTATTAATTATTTACTTAGAATTATAGGCTTCAAAGGTATCAATTGGCTTAATGATCCTAAGTATGGCATGGTAGCATTAATTATTTTTGCGGTATGGAAGAGCTTAGCTTTTAATACGCTTATTTTGACTACAGGAATAGCATCTATTAATCCACAGTATTATCAAGCAGCAAAAATAGATCAGGCATCAAGCAGAACCATATTTACTCAAATCACCATAAAGCTTGTATCTCCAATGATAGCTTATACATATATGATAAGTCTTATTGCAGCTTTTAAGGTATATACAGAAGTGTATGTATTATTTGGAGGAAGAACTTTAGATGGAGCAGTATCAACAGTAGTTAGATATATCATTGATAGATTTTATGGTGATCAGGATTTTCCTCTTGCATATGCAGCAGCAGTAGTATTGCTTGTGATTATTCTTTTGGTGACAGGAATACAGAAATATGCCCAAAGAAATAAGATTCATTATTAGAGGTGATTTATTTTATGAATAGAAAGTATTTTTTAAACTTTTTAAAATATATGGCTTTGGTGTTATTTGCCATAATCACTTTATTTCCATTTTATTGGATGATTGCTTCTTCATTAAAGACAAGTTTTGAAGTAATCCAGGTACCGCCAAGCTTGCTACCTAAATCTCTTAAATTTGAAAACTACACTATAGCATTTAAAATGGCTCCATTTGTAAGGTATTTTATTAATACTATAATTGTCACAGTATTAAGTATTATTTCTACAGTTATAATAGCTATTCTTTCGGCTTTTGCTTTTGCTAATTTAGAATTTAAAGGTAGAGATTTAATGTTTGCTATTTTTCTTGCATCAATGATGATTCCAGGAGAAGTACTTATAGTGACTAATTTTAAGACAATATCCAATTTAGGTTGGATTGATACATATAGGGCTTTATTTGTACCATATATGGCTAATGTTTTATACATATATATGTTAAGAGAGTTTTTCTTAACAGTACCAAAGCAGTTATATTATGCAGCTAAGGTTGATGGTGCTGGTGATTGGAAGTTTCTTTGGAGTATATTAGTACCTATAGCAAAACCATCAATAATAACCATTTGTATATTGGTTGGAATAAATTCTTGGAATGCATTTTTATGGCCGTTATTAGTAACCAATAGTGTTGAGATGAGATTGGTAGCTAATGGTCTTACTGCATTCCAGTCTGATGCAGGAAATAGCTATGAATTATTAATGGCTGCATCCACAATAATTACTCTTCCAATAGTACTTGTTTATATATTCCTACATAAGAAAATTATGAGTGGTATATCAATAGGTGGCATAAAAGGATAATAAAGATGAATTTTTAAAGCAAAGTTACACACAATAAATAAAGAAAATATATTAAATAGAGGTGAACAAAATGAAAAAAAGATTTTTGGCATCGTTGCTAACAGTTGTGACAACAATGTCATTGTTTGTAGGATGTAAAAAAACTGACAGTACTACAGAAGAAATTATTACAGAGCTGAATGAACCAGTTTCAATTGAAATGTGGCATTACCTAACAGGGGCACAAGGAGAAGTGCTACAAAGCATTATTGATGATTTTAATAGCACCAATGGTAAAGGTATTACTGTCACTGCTGTAAATCAAGGAAATATAACAGATTTGAATAAAAAGGTGGTAGCAGCAGCTCAATCTAATTCTTTGCCCGCAATTATAAATGTATATCCTGATTTAGCAACAGGGTTAATTCAAGATGGAAAAATCATTGATTTAACTCCATATATTAATAACGATAAAATTGGTATGAAAGATGAAATTAAAAATGATTATGTTAAAGCTTTTATTGATGAAGTATCACAATGGAATGATGGAAGTATTTATGGAATACCATTAACTAAATCAACAGAAGTTGTTTATGTCAATGAAACATTATTAGGTACTTTAGGTTATACAATGAATGATTTAAAGAATTTAACTATGGAAAAACTTACAGAGATATGTAAGAAGAGTAAGGAGGAGTTGGATATTCCTGGTTTTGGTTTTGATTCAAGTTCTAATGCATTTATTTCAACATTGAAAATGGATGGAAAAGATTTTATTGAATTAGATGGAACTATTAATGTTGATAATGAATGGGTGAGAGAATTTATGCAGTATTATAAGGATAATACTGAAAAAGGATATTTTAGAACACCAGGAGAAGATACTTATTTATCAGGACCATTTTCAAATGAAAAATTGCTTATGTATCAAGGTTCAACAGCAGGAGCTGCTCACATACAAACCAATGGACAGTTTGTTTTAGGTATTAGTGAGGTGCCAAAGTTTGAAGATAAATTTAATGCAGTTATTCAGCAAGGTGCATCTTTATTTATAACTAATAATACAACTCCACAGCAAAGATATGCAGCTTATGAATTTATTAAATATGCCACAAATACAGAAAATACAGCACAGTTTGCTGTAGCTACTGGATATCTTCCAGTAAGATATTCAGCAGAAGAAACTACTATAATGAAAGATGTGTTAAGCGATATTGAAAGCATATATGGAAAAGTATATCCAGTGGCGAAGGAAGAATTAGATTATGCTTATTACACACCTGCAATAAACAATGCTCAATCAGCAAGAAATATAATTCAAGAAAAATATGAATCATATGTAAATGGAAGTATAACAGATATAGATACTTTTATTAATGACACTACATCACAAGTTAAAACTTCAATTCAAAGGCAATGAAAATAGAGATAGGATTAATTCCTATCTCTATTTCTTTGTAAATTATTCAGTTTTTATTTTATTCCTTCTTCATATTGTTGGACCATTCTCTTAACCATTTCTCCGCCAACACTACCGCATTGTTTTGAACTTAAATCTCCATTGTAGTCTGAAAATGGAACTCCCATTTCACTAGCAACTTGATTTCTAAACTTAGCTAAACCGTTTTTTGCTTCAGGTACTAATTTTTGTGTCATAAATGATCCTCCTCTATCGGTGAAGTTTTGTCAAAGCTTTAATTTGCTTTGCAGTATTATTATGTGCAAAGTGATATTGAATAACCTATAAAATAGTAACCAACAAAGGAAAAAAATAGAGCCTATTTTAATCGTCTTCTAAGCCGAAAGTACTTAAGTAAGCAAAGATTGCAAAGACTCCTATAACTGTAACTATAACTTTTATTAAGGAGGAGTACATTTGTAAACTGTTAATTATTATTCTAAAAATTAAAAATATTAAAATTCCTAAAAGAGAAAAAATTAATATGTTCATTTTAGATAAATTTAAGTCTATATGTTTTTGTATCTCCATGATGTTTATAGTAAAGCTAAGGATAGATGAAAAGAATATAGTAATTGCATATGAAAATATGTTAATATTAGGAATACTGGTTAAACAAAAAAGCATTACTAACTCAAATGTAGAAATTATAAGTGAATTTCTTAGAATTATGCCTTGTTTATTTAAACCATTAAGAATGCCGAACATAGTATTAGCAGGGAATAAAATTGGTGCAGCAATTGAACAAACTTTTATATAAAGACCTAAATCATTGCGGCCATAAAATAGTATTCCTAAATCATCAGGGATAAGTTGACAAATTATCATTGTAGCCATTCCTAAAAGAAAAGCTATCTTCAGTACTGTTCTAATTCTAATAGAGGCGTTATAATATTCTCCTCTGCTAAGGCTTTCTGATAAATCAGGCACAAGTAACATATTTATTGAATTTACCACCACTATAGGAAAAGTGACAATTGTTAAAGACATTCCAACAAATCGACCGATCATGGATAAGGCCATGGAATATTCAAAGCCAGCAGCAACAAGTCTTCTAGGAACTACTAATGTTGTAATTGTTGAGAAAATATTTGTTAAAAATCCATTGATACATAAGGGAATGGAGATTACAAAGACATTAAATAATAATTGACCTCTGCTTTCCGTTGATGCATTTGAAATAGGTATAGATTTAATTACATGTCTATAATAAATATAGAGTAATATAAGGCTTTGTAATTCTCCAATGGCTAAAGAAACAAAAGCTAAAGCAACTAAGGTAGATAAGGTTTTTGCTTTAAACATATACACTAACAGAGAAATAGTTATAATTCTCATAGCTTTTTCTAAAATATCTATAAGGGCAGGAGCAGTTATTTTTGAAGTTCCATAGAAATAGCCCTTTAAGATATTAGATAGAGATATAAACACCATAGCTGGACAAGTTACTCTGATAGCATTAAGTGTTCTAAGATCTTTAACTCCATATCTACTTATGTATGGTGCTAGAAAAAATACAAAGATACCAATAAATAAAGACCATATTATATTAAAAATAGCAACAGAATTAATGGTTTTAAAAAGATTATTTGTTTCTCCCTTAGATGTATATATGGCTGAAAGTTTAGAAATAGCAGCTATTATTCCAGCGGTCATAAGACATATAAATAAATTATATATAGGCATTATTATTCCATACAGACCTATTCCTTCCGCTCCAATTAGCTTAGAAAGATAAATGGAAAAAATAAATCCAAGAAGCCCTGTAGTTATATTTGAAGCAGTTAAAAAGAAAGAATTTTTAAAAAAATTATCTTTTTCCACGTTATCACTCCTTTAAATAAAGATGAGAATAGCAGAATTAATGGTAAAAGCATTTTAAAATTAAGTAATGCTTACGTAACTAATAATATTTATTCTAAAAATGTAGGAAATATGAATATATATTATTTTTAAGACTCTATGTAAAAAAGTGCAGTTTTACTACACTTTTAAAGCACTTATATTGCTATTACATAAAAATATAAGAGAACTAACAATCCTAAAACAATCCTATAATAACCAAATGACTTAAAATTATGTTTTTTAATATAATCCATAAGAAATTTTATGGCAAATATTGAAACAATAAATGATACAAAAGATCCTGTAAGCAAAATTATCCATTGAAAAGCATCAAAATGAAATCCGGCTTTTAAAAGCTTCACAGCACTTGCTCCAAACATGGTAGGGATTGCTAGGAAAAAGGAAAATTCAGCAGCTATGAAACGAGAGGCGCCAATAAGAGTGGCTCCGATAATAGTAGCTCCTGAACGTGAAGTTCCAGGTATCAAGGCTAGTACTTGGAAGATTCCAATACCAAAAGCTGTTTTGTAGCTTAAATCAGAAAAATTAAGTATAGTAGGTCTTTTATCTCTATCTTCAAGAAAAATAAAGATAACTCCATAAATTATTAAAGTTATAGCAACGGTGGTAGGATTAAAAAAAAGTTCATCTATTTTATCTTCAAATAATACACCTACAATACCGGAGGGAATGATTGCAATGAACACTTTAATCCATAAATTCCAAGTTTCTTGTTTTTCCTGTGTATTTTTGCTTAGGGAGAAGGGATTTAGTTTGTTGAAATATAATATGACCACAGCTAAAATGGATCCTAGTTGCACCACTACTAAAAATGTATTGATATATTCCGCTGAAAAATCAAGTTTTATAAATTCATCTACTAAAATCATGTGACCTGTACTACTGATTGGAAGCCATTCTGTTATTCCTTGGATTATTCCAAGAATGATAGCTTTAATTATTTCTATATAACTCATAAAAACCTCCTAAAATATGAATATATTATAAATTAAATATATATTTCTCTAAAAAGATTATGATAAATATAAAAAACTTCCTAATATATGTAAAGTAGTTAAAATTTTATATATTTTTAAATGAGAATATTTTATAAATTACAAAATATAAATTTAGTAATGGGAGGGGTGTAATGAAAAAGATTATAAGTTTTTTGATAGTTAGTGCAGTTATTGTAGCCATATCTTTTGGTATATATAATCTAGATGCTAAATACAAACTTAATATAGTATATGATGATATCCAGTGGACAATTAATAATAAGGATTGTTTAAATGCTGTTTCCTTTGATTTTGATAATGATGGAAATATATATGTTGCTTATAAAAATTCAGTGGAAAGAATCAATGAAGATAATAAAGTTGAACGATTGCTTAGTAATGACACTTTAAAAATATATGATATTGCAGTATATAAAAATTATTTGATAATATCTAGCGGAAATTCTATTGTGAAGTATGACTTAGATAATGGAACATTTAGTGATATAGTTAATAATATTCCTAATAACGGTATTAATAAGGAAATTAAGCTTTTAATTAAAGGGGATATTTTATATGCATCTATAGGTAGTAATACTAATAGTGGAGTAGTAGACAGTCCAGGAGCGGAAGTAGATATACCATCATTTCATTGGATATTATCTGGAAAGAAGTATGGTAGTGGTGGTACTTCAGGATTTTGTAAATACTCAGAGTCAGCTCAGGAGGATTCAACTATAAATGAAGGAAAACTTAGCAATGCAAGTATAATATCATGTAATCTTATAGATAATGAAATAACTACATATGCTACAGGAATAAGAAATGTTAAAGGTTATAGCATTACTAGTGATGGCAAAATAATTGCTATAGTAGGAGGTGTTGAAGATTCTGGAGCAAGGCCTTTAGCCAATGATAAGGATTATATATATATGATAAAAGAAAAGAGTTGGTATGGTTGGCCTGATTTCAGTGGAGGTGATCCTGTAAATTCTCCCAGATTTATAGCTGGAAAGGAAGCTAATGGATTTATAATAAAAAATCATCCTACAGAAGTGGTTTATGGTCCTGTTTATCAACATAAATCCATTAACGCGCTAGAAGGACTAGCAATAGATATAGATGGTAATTGCTTGAGTAAGGATACCATTGTATTTGCAGATAATAAGGAAAAGACATTATATGCTATGAATGGTGAAGGTGTGGCAAAATCAATAATAAGACTTTCAGAAGGAAGTGAGATTAAAAGTATAAGATATCATAAAGATAGTATGTATATTTTGGATAGCAGTATAGGGTGTATATATAAGTTAGGAAATGGCAATAATCTATCAGTTTTTAATCTTCCTAAGATAATATGGGTATTTCTAATAATATTTATCATTGCTATAGTTTTGATTATTGTCATGAAATTTAAAGAAAAGAAGGGTCAATAAAATAGCAAAGATAAATAATGAAAAAATATATTCAACGGCAGGTAAACATAATATATTTATAAAGTAGTAAAAAAATAGTAAAATGTTAAGTGTAATAAAGGGGGATAATATGGGAAAAACTATAGTATTGAATTTAAGCCATATTAATATAAGGGGGGATGTTCTAGATGTAGGTGAAAGCTTTGGAGTCATATATAATATAGCAAAAGATATTGATGACGAAGTTTCAGTAGATTATATTGAAGAGGAAAATTCGGAAGTGCTTAAAGAAAGAAGCTATGATAACTGTACTATTTTCTTTGCTCTAAGTAATATCTGGGGAGATTCTCAAAGAGAAAGGTTGCTTCAGAAGATAAGTAGAAGTATAAAAACTGGAGGAAGTATTTATATATGGGATATTAATAAGGAAATAGGAAAGTTATTTAATAATAAGATAAGAGTAATTCTTCCATCAGAAAAGATTAAAGAGTTTCAGTTTAAGAATTTAAATCCAATGACTTCATCTGGTATTGAAGAGACAAGAAAGATTCTAACAGAACAGTTTTGTATTCAGGAAGAAAAGGTATGGGAAGATATTTATTACATTAAAGCAAGAAAAAAATAATGAAAAAGGTTGGAATAAACAATGAAAATTTTACTTACGGCAATTAACTCAAAATACATTCACAGCAATTTAGCAGTAAGGTATTTAAAAAAATTTACAGAAAGATTAGATTATGAATGTATAATTAGAGAGTTTTCTATTAATGATAGAGATGAGAGGATATTAGAAGAAATAATTAAGGAAAAGCCTCAAGTTGTGGCTTTTTCTACTTACATATGGAATATAGAAGTAGTTACAAGACTTTCTTATTTAATTAAAGCTGTAGATGAAAGTATTGAGATTCTTTATGGTGGCCCTGAAGTTTCTTATGATAGTATGAACATCTTAAAGGAGCTTCCAGGAGAGTACATAATTGAAGGAGAAGGCGAAAAGACATATAAAGAATTTGTGGAATATAAGCTTGGTATGAAGTCTATAGAAGAGATAAGGGGGCTTTATTATAAGAAAGATAATGAAATTTTTATTAATGGTAAGAGGCCTTTAATGAATATGGATGAAATAGTCTTTCCTTATGATGAAGATGAAAATTTAGATAATAAGATAGTTTATTATGAAGCATCAAGAGGATGTCCTTTTAATTGTAAATATTGTCTATCATCCACAACACATGGAGTAAGATTTCTAAATATTGAAAGAGTGAAAAGAGAACTGCAGTATTTTATAGATAAGAAAGTAAGATTAGTTAAATTTGTTGATAGGACTTTTAATTGCAATTATAAATTTTCTATGGCTATATGGGAGTTTTTAATAAATGCCGATACTGATACAAAATTCCATTTTGAAATTTCAGCAGATATTTTAAAACCTCAAGAGATAGAATTATTACGTAAAGCGCCAAAGGATAGATTCCAGTTTGAAGTGGGTGTTCAGACTACCAATGATGATGTTTTATTTAGAATTAATAGATTTGTTAATTTTAGTGATATTAAAGAAAAAGTTGAAGAGCTTATGTCTATCAGAAATATAAAACAACATCTTGATTTAATTGCAGGACTTCCAGGGGAAGATTTAAAGTCTTTCAAAAAGTCGTTTAATGATGTTTACTCTATTAGGCCAGAAGAAATTCAACTAGGATTTTTAAAGTTATTAAGAGGATCATCTATGAGAGAGGAAGCCCATGAATATGAAATGAAGTATTCACCATATCCTCCATATGAAATATTAAGCACAAAGGATATTTCATATGATGAACTTAATTTACTTAAGAAAGTAGAACATATGGTAGATAAATATTATAACTCTCAGAAGTTTGATAATATAATAAAATATTTTGAACCTAAGTTTAATACTCCTTTTGAAATGTTTTACTCTTTAAGCAGATTCTTTGATGAAAAGGGGTATTTTAATAGAAATATAGGGAATAACGAATATTATAAAGTATTTTTAGATTTTAATAGTAAAATTATTAAAGAAGATAATCATATCTTACGAGATATAATAAGATATGATTATTTAAACTCAAATAAGAGAAGAGGTATGCCTGAATTCTTAGTGAGCAAAATTGCCAAAGAGGAAGAAGAAAAAATCAAGGAAAAATATAGAGGTGAATATTCCTTTAGAGATTACTATGTTGAGAAGTTCTGCATAAATATAAATAAATTTATTCAAAGTGGAGAAATAGAAGAAAAGGATACTTATATGCTTTTTGGATATGAGGAAAATGTAGTGGAAATATTCATTTAGCTAACTTAATAAAAGAAAAAAGTAGTATAAATAAATCCATAAAATCCATAGATAAAAATGAACAAGTGAACTTTTTCAAGAAAAATCACAAAAATAAGTTGATAAAAACATGAAATTGTGTATAATTAAAATAGTAATCAATACTATATAAAGTATTAACTTTACCATGAAATATATTAATCTTTATATTATCATTGATTATATAATACGAGAAAAGGTGGTGAGATTTTGGCATTACAGGCAATTAATGAAATTAAAAAAGCAGAACTACAAGCTGAAAATATGATAACTGAAGCTAATAAAGCAGCTAAGGAATTAATTTTAAAGGCCAATAGTGAAGCAGAAGAACAATATAATACTATTGTAAAAGAAGCTAGAGCAAAAGCTGATAAATTAATAGGAGAAGCTGTAGAAGCTGGAAATGTTGAAGCAAAGCCTATTTTAGAAAATGGTGAGAAAGAAAAAGAAAGTATAAGAAATTTATCACCTACATTAAAAGAAAATGCTATTAATATAGTTGTTGAGAGGATAGTGAAGATTCATGGCAATAGTTAAGATGAACAAATTCACTTTGGTTACTTTTGAATCTCACAAAAAAGAGCTTCTTCGTAAGTTACAAGGATTTTCTAAGGTTGAGTTTATCAATCTTCAAGATGAAGAAAAACTTGAAAAAAATGAAGTTTTAAAAGAACTTTCAAAAGATGAAGTGGATTCAAATAGTTCAGAGTATGAAGAAAATTTATCAAAAGCTAAATCATCTCTAGATTTTCTGAATGGCTATATGCCTAAAAAGTCTTTATTACAATCAATACAAGATGATAGGCAAAGCTTATCTGTAGAGGAATTAGAAGAATTGGTTGAAAAATCAAATTGGCCTGCTATTTACGAAAAAGTAAAAGAAAAAGAAGAACAATTACATGATTTTGAAAATTCAATAGTTAAACTTCAAGGTGAAATTGACATATTAAAACCTTGGGAATCGCTAGACTGTTCCTTTGAAAATCTAGATGAGTTAAACAAAACAGCTTATTTCATAGGTAGTATTGCAAAACAATATGAAGAAGAGCTAAGCTCTGCTTTAAAAGATGCTTATGTAGAAGTTGTTTCAAGAAACAGTAATGATACTAATGTACTTATATTAGTTGATGGCTCTAAAGCAGATGAAACTTTAAGTTTAATTAGAAATTATGGTTTCAGTGCATTTAAGACTGACTACAAAGATGTTCCTCAAAAAACAATAATGGATTTATCTGCCAAGATTGAGGACATAAAGACAAAGATATTTTTAATGAAGGAAGAACTGGCTTCTTATGAAGAAGATATGAAGATAATGCAACTAGTTTATGATTATTACTTCAATAAAGTATCTAGAGAAAAAGCATCAACAAACTTCTTAAGAACAAACAGCACTGTTACTATTCAAGGATGGTGTGCTTGTGAAGACAATAATGCTTTAAGTGCAATTTGTAAAGAAGTTACAGGTGAAGATTACTATATGACATTTGAAGATGTTAAGGAAGATGAAGTTGAAGAGGTACCAGTAAAGCTTAGAAATAGTAAACTAGTATCTGCTTTTGAATCTGTTACATCAATGTATAGTACACCTAGATATGATGAGTGGGATCCAACTCCGTTTTTAACACCATTCTACCTTGTATTCTTTGGTATGATGGTTGCTGATGCAGGATATGGATTAACAATGTTATTAATATGTTTATTAGCACTTAAATCATTAAAACTAAAAAAAGAAACAGCAGATTTCTTAAGATTTGGTTTATTTGTAAGTATACCTACAATTATATTTGGTATGATTTATGGTTCATATTTTGGTGATATTTTACCAATACCAGGACTTTTAGTTCCAACAAGAGATGTTGTTACAATATTAGCAATATCAATTGTATTTGGTGTTGTTCAAATATTTGCTGGACTTATAATTAAGTTCTCATACCTTTGCAAAATGGGTAAATCATTTGATGCCATTGTTGATGTAGGTTCTTGGATAATAGAGCTTGTTTCAATAGGTATTTTTGCTGGTTGTATACTTTTAGGGTGGCCAACAGTAGTTAAATACATTGCAATAACTGGTATGGTTATTGGTGCACTTTTAATAATTTACTCTGGTGGTAGAAATGAAAAGAGTAAAGGTGCGCAAATAGGTCAAGGGTTATATAACTTATATAACATTACAGGATATGTAGGAGACTTAGTTTCTTATTCAAGACTTATGGCACTTGGATTATCAGGTGGATGTATAGCATCAGCTTTCAATATGCTTATTACTCAAATGAGTGGATGGTACGCTATAGTAGTTATACCATTACTATTTGTTTTAATACACATATTTAACTTAGGATTAAGTTTACTTGGAGCTTATGTTCATACAGCAAGATTACAATATGTAGAATACTTTGGTAAATTCTACGAAGGTGGCGGAAAACAATTTGAGCCATTTACAGTATCAGAAAAATATATGAATTTAAAGGAAAATTAGGAGGAAATTAAAATGGAATTTGTACAAACTTGGATAGAATTTTTTATGAATAACGATGGTGGAATGATATTTGGAGCAATTGGTGTTGCTTTAGCAGTTGGTTTAGCAGGTATAGGTTCAGCTAAAGGTGTTGGTTTAGTTGGGGAAGCCGCTTCAGGATTAGTTACAGAAGAACCAGAAAAGTTCGGTAAGGCGTTAGTATTAGAATTATTACCAGGTACTCAAGGGTTATACGGTTTCGTTATAGGTTTCGTTGCTTACACTAAGCTTGCTCCAGGAATGGATTTAGCTACTGGATTAGTATTAATCGGTGCATGTTTACCAGTTGCTATAGCAGGTTTATTCTCAGGTATTGCTCAAGGTAGAGTTGCTGCTGCAGGTATTCAAATATTAGCTAAGAAGCCAGAACATAACACAAAAGGAATTATACTTTCAGCTATGGTTGAAACTTATGCATTATTAGGATTCGTTATATCATTCATGTTAGTTAACATGATATAAGATTGGAGATATAGGATATGTCAGTAAATAATATTACTTCAAAAATCTTAAGGGATGCTGAAGGAAGAAAGGAAAGTATTTTAGCTGCTGCTGAAGAAGAAAAAAATAAGATTCTTTCTAAAAAAGTTGCTTCTGCCAAAGAACTTGAAACAGAAATTTTAGAAAAAGCTGAAATTGAAGCTAAATCTAAAAGAGAAAGAGTAATTTCAGGTGCTAAGCTTAAAGCAAGAAATGAAAAATTAGCTGCTAAGCAAGAAGTAATTGAAGAAGTATTCTCTAAGAGTGTAGAAAAATTATGTAAATTAAATGATAGAGAATTTGTTAAATTTATAAAAGATTCTATTTTATCATTAGATATAGATGGTGATGAATCATTAATCTTAAATAACGATGGTCAAAAAATAGTATCAAAAGAAGTCGTTGAGCAAATTAATACAGAATTAAAAGCAAAAGGACTTAAAGGTGAAATCAAAATAAGTGAAACTGTTGGATCATTTAGAGGTGGTTTCGTTTTAGAAAAAGGTGGCGTAGAAGTTAATAATACTTTTGAAGCTCTTGTTGATTCATTAAAAGATGAATTAGAATTTGAAGTTGCGCAGGTGTTATTTAATTAAGGAGGTAAGTTATGGATTTAATGCAATTTACCCAAGCTCTTTCAAGAATATGGGTATTAGAAACAAGACTCCTTGATAAGGCCAAAATTGAAAGAATGATAGAAGCTCCAGATGCAGATGATGTTATAAAAATACTTAGTGAAACTGAGTATGCAAATGTTATGGGGAATGTAAAAAGAGCAAGTGATTATGAGGAAATGTTAAGTGCTGAATTACAAAGAGTTTATAATCTGGTATATGAATTATGTCCAGTAAAAGACATTGTAAATTTATTTAGTACAAAATATATTTACCATAATGTAAAGGTGCTTTTAAAAGGTAAATTCTTAGGAAAAGATTTTTCTAATCTTCTAATTCACTTAGGAAAAGATGATGTCAATGAAATAAAAAGAAAGATTGACTCAGATAGTTTTGGTGATTTAAGAGGAAATATAGGTAAGGCTGTTATGGCAGCAGTTGAAGATTTTGAGGCAACAAAAGATCCACAAAGAATCGATATAATTGTAGATAAGTTTATGTTTGAAGAATTAGTTCAAATAAGAAAATCATTAAACTACAGTTTTACTGATAAAATAATAAATGCAATGATTGATTCAACAAATATCAAGACTTTACTAAGAATTAAGAAACAAGGTAAAGGACGTGAATTTGCTCAAGAAGTTATTGTTCCAGGTGGATACATAGATAAAGATACATTAGTATCAATAATCAATGAATCACCAGAAAATATTATTTCTAAGCTAAGTTTTTCAGTTTACTCAGAGGTAGTAAGAGAAGGATTAGAAGGTTATATAGCTACAAATTCAGCAAACCTATTAGAAAAATTAAGCGATAATTATATAATGGCGCTAATGAAGGATTCAAAATTTGTTACCTTTGGACCAGAAAGAATTCTTTCTTATATATATGCAAAGGAAACAGAAATTAAATTAATTAGAATTATAATGGTTGGCAAGCTTAATAATGTTGCTGAGGAAGTAATTAGAGAAAGGCTGCGTGATAGTTATGTATAAGAAAATTGGAGTTGTTGGAGATAAGGACTCAGTTTTAGCTTTCAAAGCACTTGGCGTAGATGTTGCACCAGTAGTTGGAGCAGATGAAGCAAGAAGAGCAGTAGATAAGATGGCTATGAATGATTATGCAGTTATATTTGTTACAGAACACGTAGCTGTAACAATAGAAGAAACTATTGAACGTTATAACAATCAATTGCTTCCTGCTGTAATATTAATTCCAAGTAATCAAGGAACTTTAAATATAGGTTCTAAGAGAATTAGTGATAGTGTGGAAAAAGCTGTAGGTATGAATATTTTATAGGAAGGTAGGTTGGAGAAGTGAAGACCGGAAGAATTATTAAAGTTTCTGGACCTTTAGTTGTAGCTGAAGGAATGGAAGAAGCTAATATATATGACGTAGTTAAGGTTGGAGAAAAGAAGCTTATCGGTGAAATCATCGAAATGAGAGGAGATAAGGCATCTATCCAAGTTTACGAAGAAACAACAGGTATCGGAACAGGAGATCCAGTTATAACAACAGGAGAACCTTTAAGCTTAGAGCTTGGACCTGGATTAATAGAATCAATGTTTGATGGAATACAAAGACCTTTAGATGCTTTTGAAAGAGCAGCTAAGTCTCCTTTCCTAGTAAGAGGTATAGCAGTTAATGCATTAGATAGAGAAAAAGTTTGGACATTTGTTCCTACTGTAAAAGAAGGCGATGAAGTAGAAGCAGGTGATGTAATAGGTACAGTTCAAGAAACTGCTGTAGTATTACATAAAATAATGGTACCTTACGGAGTAAGTGGTAAGGTTAAATCAATAAAAGGCGGAGACTTCACAGTTGACAGTACTGTATGTGTTGTTGAAACAGCTAAAGGTGATAGAGAACTATCATTAATGCAAAAATGGCCTGCAAGAAAAGGTAGACCTTATGCAACAAAATTAAAGCCAGATGCTCCAATGACTACAGGTCAAAGAGTTATAGATACATTCTTCCCTGTAACTAAAGGAGGAGCGGCTGCAGTACCAGGACCTTTCGGAGCTGGTAAGACAGTAACTCAGCATCAAATTGCTAAATGGGGAGATGCTGAAATAGTTGTTTACGTTGGATGTGGAGAACGTGGAAACGAAATGACAGATGTTCTTAATGAATTCCCAGAACTAATTGACCCTAAAACTGGTCAAAGTTTGATGAAGAGAACAGTTCTTATTGCAAATACATCTAACATGCCAGTTGCTGCCAGAGAAGCATCAATTTACACTGGTATAACAATTGCTGAATACTTCAGAGATATGGGTTACTCAGTATCAATTATGGCTGACTCAACTTCAAGATGGGCAGAAGCACTTAGAGAAATGTCTGGTAGACTTGAAGAAATGCCAGGTGATGAAGGATATCCAGCATACTTAGGATCAAGACTTGCTGAATACTATGAAAGAGCTGGTAGAGTTATCTGTTTAGGTAAAGATGGTAGAGAAGGAGCTGTTACAGCTATCGGTGCCGTTTCTCCTCCAGGTGGAGATATATCTGAGCCAGTTACTCAATCAACATTAAGAATAGTAAAAGTATTCTGGGGATTAGATGCTCAACTTGCATATAAGAGACACTTCCCAGCAATAAACTGGTTATCTTCATATTCATTATATGCAGATACAGTTGATTCTTACTTCAATAGAGAAGTTGCACCAGACTGGTCAGAATTAAGAATGGAAGCTATGGCTTTATTACAAGAAGAAGCAAGCTTAGAAGAAATCGTAAGATTAATTGGTATTGATGCCTTATCAGCTCAAGATAGATTAAAACTTGAAGTTGCTAAATCTATTAGAGAAGATTACTTACAACAAAACAGTTTCCATGAAGTAGATACTTATACTTCACTTGAAAAGCAATATAGAATGCTTAAGTTAGTAATTCTTTTCAAGAAAGAAGCAGAAAGAGCTCTTGAAGCAGGTGTATATTTAAATGATATCTTAAACTTAGAAGTTAGAGATAAAGTTGCTAGAGCAAAATATATAGAAGAAAAAGACATAAAGAGAACTGATGAAATAGCTGCGGAAGTTAAAGCTGCTATAGACGAATTAATCAGCAAAGGAGGAGTTCTGAATGCTTAAGGAATATAGAACTGTAACTGAAGTTGTAGGTCCTTTAATGGTTGTTGAAGGAGTTAGCGGTGTAAAATACGATGAGCTAGTTGAAGTTGAAATACAAACTGGTGAAAAAAGAAGAGGTAAGGTTCTAGAAGTTAACGGAACTAGAGCAGTAGTTCAGTTATATGAAGGATCATCAGGAATTAACTTAAAAGGAACAAAAGCTAAATTCTTAGGAAGATCATTAGAGCTTGGTGTTTCTGAAGATATGATAGGAAGAATATTCGATGGTATGGGTCATCCAATAGACAATGGTCCAAAAATAATACCAGAAGCATATAAAGATATCAATGGTGAAGCTATTAACCCAGTATCAAGAGACTTCCCAGCAGAGTTCATACAAACAGGAATTTCAGCTATCGATGGATTAAACACTTTAGTTAGAGGACAAAAACTTCCTGTATTCTCTGCATCAGGTCTTCCACATGCAGAATTAGCTGCACAAATAGCAAGACAAGCAAAAGTTTTAAATTCAGACACTAACTTTGCTGTTGTATTTGCTGCTATAGGTATAACATTTGAAGAATCTCAATTCTTCGTTGATGAATTTAAGAAGACTGGTGCTATAGATAATGCAGTATTATTCATGAACTTAGCATCTGACCCAGCTATCGAAAGAATTTCTACACCAAGAATGGCATTAACAGCTGCTGAATATTTAGCATATGAAAAAGATATGCACGTTCTTGTTATCATGACAGATATCACTAACTATGCTGAAGCATTAAGAGAAGTATCTGCAGCAAGAAAAGAAGTTCCAGGTAGAAGAGGATATCCAGGATACTTATATACTGACCTTTCTACATTATATGAAAGAGCAGGAAGAATTACTGGAAGAGGTGGATCAATCACTCAAATTCCAATACTTACAATGCCAGAAGAAGATAAGACTCACCCAATTCCTGACTTAACAGGATATATTACAGAAGGACAAATAATTCTTTCTAAGGAATTATATAAGAAAGGTATTATGCCTCCAATAGATGTTTTACCATCATTATCAAGACTTAAAGATAAGGGTATTGGTAAAGGTAAGACAAGAGAAGATCATGCTGATACAATGAACCAATTATTCTCAGCTTATGCTCAAGGTAAGCAAGCTAAAGAATTATCAGCTATCTTAGGTGAATCAGCTTTATCTGATGCAGATAAGAAATTTGCTAAATTTGCAGAAGCATTTGAAAAAGAATATGTTTCTCAAGGATTCAATACAAATAGATCTATTGAAGAAACATTAAACTTAGGATGGAAGTTATTAAAGATACTTCCAAGAACAGAGCTTAAGAGAATTAGAGATGAATATCTTGAAAAGTATATGCCTAAGGGAGAGGAAGAGTAGAATATGGCAAAATTAAATGTCAATCCTACTAGAATGGAGCTGACTAAGCTTAAAAAGAGACTAGCAACATCTGTAAGAAGTCATAAGCTTTTAAAAGATAAGCAAGATGAATTAATGAGACAATTTATAGGTCTTGTTAAATATAACAATCAGCTTAGAAAAGAAGTAGAAGCAGAGTTAGAAGGTTCTTTTAAAGATTTCGTTATGGCAAGTGCTGTAATGAGTACAGAATTTTTAGAGGAAGCAGTTGCTTATCCTAAAGATAGCATTTCTGTTGAAGTAGGAGTAAAAAACGTAATGAGCGTTAATGTTCCAAAAATGGAATTTCACAGACAGCTTCAAGATGATGAAGGCGGTATATTCCCATATGGTTTTGCAAATACATCTTCAGAGCTTGACGATGCGATTACGAAGCTATATTCAATATTCCCTAAATTGCTTGAGCTTGCAGAAGTGGAAAAATCAACTCAGTTAATGGCTGATGAAATAGAAAAAACTAGAAGAAGGGTTAATGCCCTTGAGTATATGACAATTCCTCAATTACAAGAAACTATCAAGTTTATAAGAATGAAGCTTGATGAAAATGAAAGAGGTGCTTTAACAAGACTTATGAAGGTTAAAGCAATGATTGATGCTAAAAACTAGTTTTTAATAAGAAAAGGCAGAACTTATAATAGTTCTGTCTTTTTTGCATATCTTTTTATGTAAATAAAAATACTAATATTTGATAAAAAGCACGAAAAATAGTATAATGCTAATAGAATATTTAAGTGAAATTTAAATACAATACACATAAGGAGCAAATTGATGAAGTATATATTAGCTATGTTAATGTCTTTTTTATTAGTAGCAGGAATAATCCCTTTTCTAATGAAATTGTCTATTAAATATAATTTTACAGATAAACCAACGAAAAGAAAAATACATAGAGGAGAAATTCCTTTATGTGGTGGAATAGCTATGTTCATAGGATTTTTCACATTATACTTCTTTGTTTTTAGAAATCATCCTTTTGATGAAAAGTACGGAATATTTATTGGAGCTCTAATGATTTTAGTTATTGGAATAATAGATGACTATAATAAAAGTATTGGCAAGGAATTTGGAATAATTCCAAGAATGATAGTACAATTATTAGCAGCTGTTATAGTATATAAATGTGGTGTATCATTTGAAGGTTTTACTAATCCTTTGACAGGAATATATATTACATTGCCGCCAATAATTCAATTTATTCTTACAATAACATGGATTTTTGGTGTAACTACTGTAATAAACTGGTCTGATGGAATGGATGGATTAGCAGGTTCTTTATCGTTTATATCAACATTAACTTTTGCAGCAACAGCAGTGATATTAAATCAACCACCATCATTATATTTTTCACTTATATTAGCAGGAACAATTTTAGGGTTTCTTGTATATAATAAGTATCCAGCAAAAATATTTATGGGAGATTCAGGTGCAAATTTCTTAGGATTTATCTTAAGTATAATTGCTTTAGATGGTGCTTTTAAGCAAGCAACAATTTTAAGTTTAATGTTGCCGATTTTAGCTCTTGCAGTTCCTATTTTTGATAATTTATTTGTAATTTTCAAAAGATTTTCAGAAGGAAAACCTGTATATCAGGCAGATAGAAGCCAGATACATTTTAGACTGCAAGAAAAGGGATTAAATATAACTCAAATAGTAACAATTTTAAGTGCTATAAGTTTAGTGTGCAGTATAATTTCGATACTTTTACTAATGGTATAAAATAAAAGTGTTTACAAATAATGAATAATTTTGTATAATTTAATAAAAAACTTATCAAGAGCGGTGGAGGGACTGGCCCTGTGAAACCCAGCAACCTACTTAGAGAATGTAGAGTTATGAATTAAGAATTATGAATTGGATTTAAAAACTCTTTGAGTTTTGTCTTTAATTCATCATTCATCATCCATAATTCATCATTAACTAAGTGTGGTGCTAATTCCAACAGTTTACTGAAAGATAAGGATATTTAATGGTGTTAATTACGAACCTAAGGGATATCCTTTAGGTTTTTTTTATTTATAAAAGGTTATAATAGGGGGCAGCAATGAGAATTAATAATTTATTTAATGAGAAGAAAATGGTATTTTCCTTGGAGGTTTTTCCGCCAAAAGTAACTTCTTCAATAGAGACAATTTATAAAATGTTAGAAGAACTTAAAGGAGTTAATCCAGATTTTATTAGTGTTACTTATGGAGCAGGTGGGGCAGCTACAAGTAATAGGACTTTAGAAATAGCATCTCTTATTAAGAATAAGTATAATATGGAGCCAGTAGCTCATTTGACTTGTATAGATGCAAAAGAAGATGAAATAAAAGAAATACTAAGAAATTTAAAAAATGAGGGCATTGAAAATATATTAGCTTTAAGAGGTGATGGTAATCCAGATACAGCAGGAAGAAGCAATGATTTTAAGTATGCCAGTGATTTAATACAGTTTATTAAAAAAACTGATGACTTTAATATAAGTGGTGCATGTTATCCAGAAGGACATATAGATTGTAGAAATTTAGATAAAGATATAGAAAATTTAAAAATAAAGCAAGAAGCAGGAGCTAGCCATTTTATAAGTCAGCTATTTTTAGATAATGAGTATTTTTATTCTTTTATGGATAAGACTATTGAGAAAGGAATTACAGTTCCTATTCAAGCAGGAATTATGCCAGTAATCAATAAGAAGCAGATTGAGAGAATTACCACTTTATGTGGTTCAAATGTTCCTAAGAAGTTCATGAAGATTATGGACAGATATGAACATGATCCTATAGCTTTAAGAGATGCAGGAATTGCTTATGCAGTAGAGCAGATAGTGGACCTTATTTCATCTGATGTTAAGGGTATACATTTATATTCCATGAATAATGCTTATGTTGCAAAGAGTATAAACAATAGTATTGAATCAATAATTAAATCAGTAAATAAATAGGAGGTTAAAATGAATAAAGTAGAAAGTTTTGAATTAGATCATAGAAAGGTAAAAGCACCTTATGTAAGAAAATGCTGCCTTTTAGAAGGACCAAAGGGAGATAAGGTAACAAAGTTTGATTTGAGATTTTTACAACCTAACAAAGAGGCCTTTGGCACAGCGGCAATGCATGGCTTGGAACATTTACTAGCACATATTTTAAGAGATAAGCTTCAAGGCATAATAGATATATCACCTATGGGATGCAGAACAGGATTTTATTTGAGCATATGGGGAGATAGAGAAGCAGAAGAAATAAGAGATGCATTGGAATTAGCTTTAAAAGAAATATTAATGGCTGAGGAAATTCCAGCAGCAAATCCAATACAATGTGGTAACTATAAAGATCTTTCTCTTTTTGGGGCAAAAGAATATGCTAAAGAAGCTCTTGAAAAAGGTTTTTCTCTAAATATCTACGGAGAAGAAAAATAAAAATTAAAAATGTAGAATGTAAAATGAAGAATTAAAAATTAAGGAGAGAATTTCTATGAAATTCTTTAAAAATATATATTTTTAGAAACTCCCTAAGGAGTTTCATCCTCAATTCTTCATTTTTAATTTTTCATTTTTAATTATTTTAACTAGCCGCAGGCGACTTAACTAATTAAAGGAGGGGGATGTTTTTGTTGAGATATGAGATTAGGAAAGATGAGGTATTAAGGTATCTTGGATACAAGGGTCAGAGTATAGATGCTTCATTAGACGAACTTATAGAATCTTGTAGAAATGAAGTTAGAAATTTAAGTGATACTAAATACTTATATGAGTATTTTAATATAGAACATATAAATGAAGGTGTAAAAGTGGATAATAGTGATATTATCTTTAAAGGGAATGATATAAAGAAGCACCTTGAAAACTGTAGAAGTATTGCTATTATAGCTGTTACAGCTGGAGTAAACATAGAAAAACATATTAAGCTTACAGAAAAGACTAATTTAACAAAGGCTCTTATTATGGATGCATGTACTACTACATTAGTAGAGGAAATATGCGATGAAATTGAAGAGGCAATAGGTATAGAAGCTAAAAGCAAAGAACTTAATATAACAGGAAGATATAGCCCAGGTTATGGTGACTTGCCATTAGATGCACAAAGAGATGTAATTAACTTAGTTAATTGTGATAAGAGAATAGGTGTAAATTTATCTGCACACAATATATTATTTCCTAGAAAATCAGTTACAGCAATAATTGGTGTAGGTAAAGGGCTAGTTAAAGAAACAGAAAAAGAAGAAAAGTGTTTAAAATGTAATAAATATGCCAGCTGCACATTTAGAAGAGAGGGGAATAACTGTGGGTATTAGGGATATATTAAATAAAGAAATTATATTATTTGATGGGGCAATGGGGACTATGCTTCAGCAAAATGGTTTAAAGCTTGGACAAAATCCAGAGATTTTAAATTTCACCAGTGAAGATATTATTAAAAATATTTATAGAGATTATATTGAAGCAGGTTCAAAGGTAATAACTCTAAATACCTTTGGGGCTAATGAATTAAAGTTAGATGGAACAGGTTATTCTGTGGAAGATGTTTTTAAAAAGGCCATGGAAATTGCTAAAGAAGTTAAGGGCAAAGATATATTTGTAGCAGCAGATATAGGACCTATTGGTCAACTTTTAGAACCAATGGGCACATTAAGCTTTGATAGAGCATATGAGATATTTAAAAGACAAGTAATAGCTGCTGAAACTTATGGTGCTGATTTAATTTTAATAGAAACTATGACTGACTTATATGAAATTAAGGCAGCAATTTTAGCAGCAAAGGAAAATACTAATTTACCTGTATTTTGTACAATGAGTTTTGAAGCTGATGGTAGGACATTTACTGGATGCACACCAGGAAGTATGGCCATAACGCTAGAAGGATTAGGTGTAGATGCTCTAGGGGTGAATTGTTCCTTAGGACCAAATGAAATACTTGAAATAATTAAAGAAATTAAAGAATATACCAATATCCCATTAATGGTACAGCCAAATGCAGGATTGCCAAGTCTTTCTTTTGGAGAAATAAGTTATGACATAGGCATAGATGAATATTTAGAGGGAATTGTGAAAATTTTAGATGAAGGAGTATCTGTTATTGGTGGATGTTGTGGTACTACGCCAGAATATATTAAGAAGATACATTCAGAAATTAAATATAGGCAAATAGTAAAAAGACCAGAAGTTAAGAGAAATTTAATTTGTTCTCCAAGTAAGATAGTAGAAATAGATCATGTAAGAGTTATTGGTGAAAGAATAAATCCTACAGGGAAGAAATTATTTAAAGAAGCTTTAAGAAATGATGATTTAGACTATGTTTTAAAACAAGGAATTGAACAAGTAGAAGCTGGAGCAGAAATATTAGATGTTAATGTGGGGTTACCAGAAATAAATGAAGCTAAATGGATGAGAAAAGCAATTGTTCAGCTACAAGGAATATTAGACGTGCCTCTGCAAATAGATTCAACAGATAGAGAGGCTGTAGAAGCAGGTTTAAGATATTATAATGGAAAGCCAATTTTAAACTCTGTTAATGGTGAAGATGAAATATTAGATAGTATACTTCCTTTAGTGAAAAAGTATGGTGCTGCTGTAGTAGGACTTACTTTAGATAAAAGAGGAATTCCAGAGACGGCAGAAGAAAGAGTGAAAATAGCTAAAAAAATACTTAATAAGGCTCTCGAATATGGAATAAAAAAGGAAGATGTATTTATTGATACATTAGTACTTCCTGTATCCTCTGATGGGAAAAGTGGTAAAGAAACCTTGAAAGCATTGGAACTTGTTAAGCATGAACTTGGTTTAAAAACTCTTTTAGGAGTATCAAATATTTCCTTTGGTTTACCAAATAGGGAACTTCTAAATAGAAACTTCTTATCACTAGCTTTAGGTAAAGGACTAGATTTGCCTATTGTTAATCCTAATATATCAGGGATTATGGAAACAATTGATGCTTATAAGATGCTCTATGATATAGATAAACAAGGAAAGTCTTATGTAGAAAAGTATGGAAATACCCAAAATGTAGCAGGAAAAAATACTTTAAGTTCTAAGGAATATTCTCTGAAAGAAATCATAGAAAAAGGATTGAAAAGTGAAGCTGAAATTAAAACAACAGAGTTGCTTAAGAAAATGGAGCCTTTATCTATAGTAAATGAGAGCATTATTCCAGCTTTAAACAGTGTAGGAGTTAAGTTTGAAAAGGGAATAGTATTTTTACCACAGCTTATAGCGTCTGCTGAGACTGTACAAAAATCATTTGCCATTATTAAAGAAGCATTAATGAAGAATAATAAAGAAGAAGTTGTTAAGGGCAAAATAATATTAGCTACAGTAGAAGGTGACATTCATGATATTGGTAAAAATATAGTGAAAGTCATTTTAGAAAGCTATGGATTTAAAGTAATAGATTTAGGTAAGAATGTGCCAGCAGAAGAAGTATTAAGAGTGGCAAGGGAGCAAGAAATAACTTTAGTTGGGTTAAGTGCTTTAATGACTACCACAGTAAAGAGTATGGAAAAGACAATAATGCTTATTAGAGAAAGTGGTCTGAATATAAAAGTAATGGTAGGAGGAGCTGTTCTTACAGAAGAATATGCTAAGAGTATAGGTGCCGACTTTTATGCAAAAGATGCCATGGAATCAGTAAAGATTGCAGAAAATCATTTTATAGCTAAATAAGTTTAGAAGTAAGCAAATAAAAAACAAGTAATACTCATTATACATGGATATTACTTGTTTTTTTATTAAGTATTTTTATTGTTTTTTAAATTAGCGTTAACACTTTCTAAGTAATTATGTTTTGTTACTATATTTTCTTCAAATTCTTCAACGGTATTTCTAGTAAAATTAGCCAGTTTATATAATTTTAAGGGAGAATTTTTATTACTCATAAATATCATCCTTTCATCTAAAAAATAATAATGGCAACATTAATAGTATGAATCAAAAATTAAATATGCAATATGGTAATAATTGACATTAAATAGCATTAGATGTAAAATAAATATAATTTTAGCATAAATTGGGGGAGTTAAAATGAAAGCTATATTAACTGTTATAGGAAAAGATAAAGTTGGGATTATTGCAGGTATAAGCAATAAGTTGTCAAAGCTTAAAATTAATATTTTAGATGTAAATCAAACCATATTAGATGGATATTTTACCATGATGATGATGCTTGACTTAAAGGAATGCACAGAAGAATTTGTAAATGTACAATCAATATTAAGTAAAGAAGCATCTGTATTAGGAGTGGAAGTGAAAATTCAAAGAGAAGAAATATTTAAATCAATGCATACATTGTAAAAGAGGTGTAATCATGAATACAAATAATATTTTAGAAACAATTAAAATGATAGAAGAGGAAAAATTAGATATTAGAACAATAACAATGGGAATATCACTATTAGACTGCATTGATGCAGATGGTGATAAAGCCAGAGAAAAAATATATAATAAGATTATGAGATGTGCAAAAGACTTAGTGAAGGTAGGAAATGAGATAGAAGCAGAGTTTGGTATTCCCATAGTGAATAAAAGAATTTCTGTAACACCAATATCTCTTATTGCAGGGGCAACTGATGAAGAAAATTATGTAAAATTTGCAGAAGTACTTGATAAAGCAGCTAATGATTTAGGAGTAAATTTCATTGGAGGCTTTTCTGCCTTAGTTCATAAGGGGTATAGCAAAGGAGATAGAATTTTAATTAAGTCTATTCCACAAGCCTTAAAGAGTACAAGTAAAGTATGTGCATCTGTTAATATAGGTTCCACTAGAAGTGGAATAAATATGGACGCCGTTAAAGAAATGGGTGAGATTATTAAGAAATGTGCAGATTTGACAGCCCATGAAAATGCAATAGCTTGTGCTAAGCTTGTGGTTTTTGCTAATGCAGTAGAAGATAATCCATTTATGGCTGGAGCCTTTCATGGAGTTGGTGAAGCAGATACGGTAATTAATGTAGGAGTAAGTGGACCTGGGGTGGTACAAAGAGCACTAGAAAAAGTAAAAGGAGAACCTTTTGATGTAGTAGCTGAAACAATTAAGAAGACAGCTTTTAAAATTACTAGAATAGGACAACTTGTAGCCAATGAAGCTTCTAAAAGGCTTGGAGTTTCATTTGGTATTGTAGATTTATCACTTGCACCTACTCCAGCAGTGGGAGATTCTGTTGCACATATTCTAGAAACTATGGGCTTGGAAAGTGTAGGTACTCATGGAACTACCGCAGCCCTTGCAATACTAAATGATGCAGTGAAAAAAGGTGGAGTAATGGCATGTAGTCATGTAGGAGGACTAAGTGGAGCATTTATACCAGTATCAGAAGATGCAGGAATGATTGATGCAGTTAATAAAGGGACATTGAACTTAGAGAAACTTGAAGCTATGACAGCCATATGTTCAGTGGGGCTAGATATGATTGTAATTCCAGGCGATGCTAAGGCAGCTACTATATCAGCAATAATAGCAGATGAAGCAGCTATTGGAGTGATTAATAATAAAACAACAGCAGTAAGAATAATACCAGCGCCAGGATATAGTGAAGGTGATATGGTTAAGTTTGGTGGATTGCTTGGTAGTGGACCTGTTATGAGAATTAATGAAGCATCATCAGAAGAATTTATAAAAAGAGGCGGAAGAATTCCGGCACCAATACATTCTTTTAAAAATTAGAAAATAAAGTATTGCTTATTGATATAGATTTTTATTGATAAAAATAAGATAATTCATAGGCAATACTTTTAATTTTTAAATAAAATTCATAAAAATATTTTAATTATTTGGAGTTTTGGAGATAATATAAATAATTGTATAGAAATATAGAGTTATTTCTAAAATAAGTTTTTATTAGTAAGGGAGCATTAAAAATGGAGGAGAAAATTAAAATTGAGAGTATAGTTCTAAATGATAAGAGAAAAAAGATTATGAAAGAACTAGAAGAGAAGAGGAAAACACAAGAAGAAGTAATTAATATGCTTAAGATCCTTACCAAAGAGTCTAAGGGAGGATATAATCAAGAAAAAGAAAATGTGGAGAAGATATATCAAATATTAAATAAAGAAATTGAAAGTTATGAAGAAGCACTTAAAAACCCATATTTCGGTAGAGTTGATTTCACTGAAAGACTAGGAGATCATGAAGAAATATACATAGGTAAAAAAGGTATTTCATCCACCAGTGATGGTGATGAAATTGTAGTTGACTGGAGGGCTCCTGTGGCTGATCTTTACTACAGTGGTACAGGGGGGAATGCTTACTATAGAGCACCTATGGGAATTATAGAAGGTGAACTTGAACTTAAAAGAAAGTTTCTTTTTGAGGACAAGAATATCAAACAAATATTTGATGAAGAAATAAATAAAATACTTATAAACGGCTTAGAAGGAGAAGAACTTGTTGATGAGTTCTTAAAGATAAATCTTGAAGAAAGCCGTGGGAAAAAGCTAAAAGAGGTAGTGGCAACTATACAAAAAGAACAAAATGATATTATAAGGTGGCCTAAAAATCTTCCTCTTATAGTTCAAGGAGCTGCAGGTTCAGGAAAGACTACAATAGCATTACATAGATTAGCTTATCTTTTATATAGATATAGAGAATCTATGGAAGGAAAAGATATTTTGGTACTTGCTCCAAATAAATTATTTTTAGATTATATTTCAGACATACTTCCTAACTTAGGAAGTACAGATGTAAATGAGACTACCTTCCAAGAACTTGTTGTAAGCAAATTAAAGCTTAAAGGTAAGATTAGGACTAAAGATGATAAGCTTAAGGAAATAATTGAGACAGCAGATATTCGTGAAAGAAAGTGCATTTCAAATGCATCAAAGATTAAAGGAAATTTAATATTTAAGGTTATCATTGATAGATATATAGCATTATTGGAAAGCAGCTCTTTAGAAATAAATGATATAGAAATAAAAGGTTATGTATTATTTTCTAAAAGAGAAATCACTAGGCTTTATTTAAAAGATTTAAAGGCATATCCACTAAATAAGAGAAAAGATGAAATAAAGAGATATTTAAGTTTAAAGCTTAAAGAGAAAATTACTAGCTTAGTTGCAATGGTGGATAGGGATTGGCAAAGCAAGATAAATACCATTAAGAATACATATGAAGATGGAGAAGAACGAAGAAGAAAGCTTATTGAGATTTATAATGAAAGGGACAGTATTAAAGAGTATATAAAAAAGGAATCTAAAAAGGTAATGAATGATTACTTTAAGAATTGGCGTGGTATAACTTCTAATGATATCTATATAAATCTTTTTAAAGATGATGAATTGTTTGAAATTGCTACAGCTAATAGGATACCGAGAGATTTAGCAGCATATATTAAGAGGGAGACAATTAAGAATTTTGAAAATGGAATTATTGATGAAGATGATTTAGCTCCACTTTTATATATACATATGATACTGGAAGGAATAGAAGAAAAAGAGAAGTATAAACATATAGTAGTAGATGAGGTACAAGACTATAGCCCATTACAGATATTACTTATTAACAAATTAAGTAAAGGAAATTCTCTTACATTAGTTGGAGATTTAGCCCAAGGGATATATTATTACAAGGGAATAAGTAAATGGGAGGATATAACAGAAGGAGTTTTTGGAGGAAAAGCTACTTATATGGCACTTTCACAAAGTTATAGATCAACTATAGAAATAATAAGTTTTGCAAATGGAGCCTTGGAAGCTCAAAATCTAGGTTTAAATACAACTAAGCCAGTATTAAGACATGGTAAAGAACCAGTGATTAAATATACTTCTAGTAAAAAAGAAAGTGCAATGGAAATTTACAATGCTGTTGAAGAAATACGTAAAGAAGGAAAAAGTAGTATTGCCATAATAACTAAGACATTCAAAGAGGCTAAGGCCTTAGAAAAGGATATAAAGAGATATACTGACTTAGAATATACAATTATAAAGGGAAATGAAAAAAGTGCACCATCTACAGATGTGATAATAATTCCTGTATATTTAACCAAAGGACTTGAGTTTGATGGGACAATTATATATAATCCCTTAGAAAGTGTTTATGAAAACAATCTACTTAACCAGAGACTTTTATATGTTGGCCTTACAAGGGCATTACATTATGAATATATAATTGCAGAAGGCAAGCTTTCAGAAAATATAAAAACCATTTAGTTGATGATGAATTATGAATGATGAATTAAGGATGAAACTCACAGAGTTTCTAAAAAAATATTTTTCTAAACTCTGTGAGTTTATTCCACAATTCATCACTCGTAATTCATCATTCATAATTATATTAAGGGAGGGGGTTTTTTAGACTTTTATAAAAGTTATAAAAAACCTCTTAAAATATATTGTTTTATTATATAATACAGTGTAATATATAATTGAAGGGGTGGTTTTTTTGAATTTAAAAAGCAAATTGACAGAATATTTAAAATGGTTGCTACTTGCCTATGTTTTTGTAGGAATAGTATTATTATTTTCCAGCAAATTAATTTTAGATTTAACTTTAAGTTCGTTTATAATAGTAGCAGTATTCGTAGCATGTACAGTAGGTTACGGAATTTTAAGATTAAATAAAAAGTATATAATTGTAGGTGGAGCTGTGGCGTTAGTATATGTTGCTTTAGGAATTATTTTAAGTCCTATAGTAATGCCAAGTGCTCATAGAAATTTAATAGGTGAAGTTGAAGAAGTAGATTTTTCAAGCGAAATACATCATATAGATTTAGCACAGCTTCCAACAATAGATAAAGAGCTTGCTTATAAATTAGCAGATAAAAAGTTAGGTGAAATACCAAGTTTAGGAAGTCAAGTTACCATAGGTAATTTAAGTCTTCAAAGCGTAGATGGATCACTATACTATGTTGCACCATTAGAGCATTCATCATTAATAAAATGGATAACTAATCATAAGGGAACACCAGGGTATGTAAAGGTTAGTGCCACTAATGAAAATGATGTTCAGCTAGTAACAGAATTAAATGGGGAAGAGTTAAAAATAAAATACTTAGAATCAGCATATCTTCTTGATGATTTAGATAGACATGCATTTTTAAATGATATGAAAGCTGGACATACAGACTATACTTTTGAATTAGATGATGATGGAAAGCCTTACTGGGTTATTACAAGATATGATAATGCCATAGGATTCTTAGAGCAAAAAGCTATAGGTACATTAATTATAGATGCTCAAACTGGAGAGTCTAATATATATGATATAGAAAATACTCCAGAATGGGTTGATAGAATACAAACAATGAGCTACATTAAAAACTATTTAAATAAATGGGGAGAATTAGTTCATGGTGTATTTAACTTTAGTGATAAGGACAAGCTAGTTAGTACCGATGGAATGAATATAATTTTTAATGATGATACATGCTATTACTACACTGGTATCACATCTGTAGGTAGTGATGAATCATTAGTTGGTTTTACACTTACTAATACAAGAACTGGAGAAACTACAATGTATAAGACATCAGGTGCTACAGAATATGCAAGTATGAAGTCTGCACAAGGAAAAGTACAGCAGTATGGATATACAGCAACATTCCCATATCTGATAAATATCCAGTCAGAACCAACATATTTTATGACTTTAAAAGATGCAAATGGATTGGTAAAGCAATATGCAATGGTAAATGTGAAAAACTATAATACTGTAGCTGTTGGAGATACATTACAAACAACATTAAATAGATATATAGAAAACTTAACAAGTAGCAATATTTCACTGGAAGGATCTAATAGCGAAGAAGTAGTGAAAGGTGAAATAGAAAGAATTGGTCTTGTGGTAAAAGATGGTGCTAGCATTTATGATTTAAAGATAAAAGGTGAAGATAGCATCTTTACAGTATCAACAGAGACTTCAAGACAAGTAGCTTTAAGTAATATTGGAGATATGGTTGAAATAAGCTTTATAAGAGTAGGTAATGGAGATTATATTATAAGTAATTCATTTAAAAACGTCACATTAGAAGGTTCAGAAAAAGGAAATAACACTGAAGAAAATAATAGTGAAGAAAAAGTGCAACAATAGCATATAGGAATAAAAACTGCTAATATGGATATTAGCAGTTTTTGTTTAGTAAGGAGGCTCAGAAATGCATAATAAGTGGGATATATCTAAAATAGAAGCTGTAATACAGGAGCTAAATAAAAGATTAGATTATCAGTGTAATTTAAAAATTGAGATTTCTAAAAGGGCTCAAAAGAGAATGGGAGCATTTTTTTATAGAAAAAATAATGGAAGAATTGAGCCACTAAAATTTGTTTTTGCTCAGTGTTTGCTAGATGGTTCATACAGTGAAGAGGTAGTTAAGGAAGTTATAATACATGAATATCTCCACTATTATTGTGATACAATTACAGGGGTAAGTAATGGACATAACAGCTATTTTAAAAAGATGTGCAGGATTATGGGCATTTCAGATAGTGCTACATTTAAGTATGACACTAAAAGAAAAAGTGACACAGCATATAAATACAAGATATATTGTAGCAAATGTAATAAATATATATGTGGTCATAAAAGAATAGACTTTGCTAATAATAAGGTTAAAAAATATATTTCATCTTGCTGTAAGGCTAAGCTTATAATAAAATAAGAAAATGTAGGCTACTATATATAGAAATGGTAAATGATATATAGTATAATGACATAAAAAACAAAGGAGATATGCTTTATGAATAATGAACATATGGAAAATGAAGAAAGACAAATCATGACTTTCTTAGATGAAGAAGGGAATAAAGTAGAATTTGAAGCAGTTGCTAGAATATTTTTAGAAGAAAAAGAATATTTATTATTAGCACCAGCTGATGATACTGAATCAGAAGACGTGTTTGTATTTAGAGTAGATGAAGTTGATGGCAAAGAAGAATTAAATCTTGTAGAAGATGATAGAGAATTCCTTGCTGTTAAGAAAGAATACAAAAAATTATTATATTAAGAGGAGTCTTTAAAGTGAACGTTAAGGATATAATAAATATTTTAAATGATAATGGATTAAGCGAAGTTGAAGAGCTTGTAGCTGCAGATAAATACTCTTTAATAAATTTTTACTTTGATTTTGATAAAGATGTAGAAGCAGCAGCAAAAGCTTATGCTGATGATGAAAGTACTGCTGGCAGCGAAGAATGGATGAATGAATTTTACCTGCCATATCTTTATGATTATGCTAATGATGAAGTTCTTGAAATCGTTGAAGAAATCATTGAGGATTTAGATGTAGAAGGTGAAATGATGGCCTTCCAAATGAATGAAAAAACAGCTGGCTATGTTCAATTCATGGTACTATTTAATGAAGAAGGTTGTGACGTAGCAATAGAAGAGGTTGTAAAGGAATACATGAACAAAAAATAAATTGTGAAAAGTAAAATATAGCTATTGAACTTATTATAGAATTTGTTATAATAAAAATATAGTAATCCTGATATGTGCGTTTAGCTTATGTTATTCAACCTACATTATATTTTCGGGATTTGCAATATGCTTGTAGATGTTGAGCTTCCTTTGGTAGAAGATAACAGAAGCAAGTTGAGCAAAACCCACCTGCGAGACGCAGGTGTGAGTATATAGGCCACCGGCATATTGGGAATAATCAGACTAAAACACTTTATATTGAGGACTTTTGTTCTTAATATAAAGTGTTTTTTTATTTTTATA
>OCAA01000143.1_pt1 | contig 92435 bp, 76 predicted proteins | sample 1538241 | NCBI WGS metagenome assembly OCAA01 (sample SAMEA2580241, study PRJEB22360) | human gut metagenome | biome: human gut; feature: human-associated habitat; material: faeces | place: Denmark | collected 2008/2010
CACCCTAAGGGAGCTCTATTAAAGTTACCCTTTTTTACCACCGATATGAAAAAGAAATTTTTTACTAATTTATGGTTGACTTTTCATAGCTGGTCTCCTCCAATTCATGAAAATTTTCAAACACTTCTTCTACTTCGCCTTTAAATATCCACCAATCTACATGTAGCTTATCAGTATAATCCGGCTCGCGTTCAATGGTCTGTTGTACCAAACCATTTGTCGTCCGTCCCTGTAAAATAATCGGATGTGGATACGTTTCCTTTGTTGCCACATTCTTTTTCAGACACTTAATAAATTTTTCACATGGCTTCTTATCTAAATAAACCGATGTTGAATATGTTATAACCTTATTCTTTGGATATTTCTTTTCATTATCCGGTAATATTCCTTCTAAAATTTCCTCATAAGTGCTAAAAAAAGCAACTTTATCTTTCTTTCCATTTTTAGCCACTCGATATACCGGCTCTTTTATCTCTTCTTTCGCCCCACACTCTCTAATATCTTTTTTTATATTGTCTGGAATACAGGGATTTAGTTCCTTATACTCTTTTATCTCCATGTCATCACTCTCTATTTGTCAAATGTCTTTTCTTTACTATACTACATTTAGAGATTATTGTCATGGTATTTTTACAAATTTAATTATATAAATTATTATATATAAAATATTTCATGATATACAATCAGTTACTTCAATTCCTAAGCCACACCAACGCATCCCAGCACCTTCACACCCTGCTCACCAAGCAGCCGGATCTCCTGCTCGATCTCCCTGTAAGCGGACACACCAGCCTGCTCGATCAGTACGACATTGTGGATCTCGTTTGCACTGCGCATGGATTTCATATCATAGCAGACATTTCCGCCGCTCAGAACCTTGATTCCTGCCTTTGAAAGAGCTGCCGAAATCTTATCACACATCTGAGGATCTAATTTCTCCCACTCACTTCCGGTAAGGTAGATCTGATGCAGATCATCATTTTTGCAGACCAGTTCGATATTAGACGCGATCAGACTAAGCTGTTCATCCTCAGTCATCTGTTTCCGGTTACGATTTTTTATCTTCAGAAGAAACGCATCAACACCTGGTTTTTTACCGGTAATCTGAACTGAACCAAACAGACGCATTCCATAGACTTCAAAAATCTCTGCCGTGTTCTGAAGTCTGCTGGCAAATAATACCTGACACATGCTCCAAATAGCAGATAACATGATACCAAGAACAAAACCTAATACCAGATATTTGAGGCTGAATCCCGGTTTTACAGGTTCCACCGGTGTGGCAGTTACCGTACTGTCCTCATCTGACTCTTCCTCATCTATCACTGCATCCCCAAGTGCCTCTAACTGTGCATTTGTCATTCCAGTTTTTAATGTTTTCAATTGATTACGATAGTTATTGACCATAGTCTGATAATTCTGCTGGTCATTGATCAGCTTGTCATCTGTGCGGACCGTAGTCTCTGTTGAGAGCAGTTTCAGAGAATGACTTCCGATAGTTTTAGAAAAAACCGGTGTCTGTGCATCCAATGCATCCTCTACAACTTCCGCAATATCAGAAAGCATTGCTGCATCCGGATATGCAACTTCCACCCTAAAATTTTTGCCTGATAAATCTGAATCCACGCTGATCAGTTCTTCCACATACCGGATTTCATCACTCAGTGATAATTTATCAATCATCTGCTGCGCCAGATCGCTGTTCTGTGCATAATTTCCATAAGCACTCACCAATGCATCCGTATAATTTACACGGTTATCCTCTGTGTAATTAAACGTATAATCGGAATCAACATAATACTCCATGATCAATACATTTTCTTTATACGCATTCAGATTCATATAAATAGAATTCTGCATATACAGGCGGCTTCTGTCTAACAGACTCTGTAAAGATTTTGCATCATTTATCTGTTGCAGCTCCTCTGCAGTAAACTCAGCTTCATTTACAGAATCCTGCTCTCCTGATTCAATCGCAGCTAGCTGCTTCTGGTATTCCTCATATGCAGTATTGTAGGATTTCTGTGCTCTCAGGTATCCTGCTATCGGCAGCAATATCATAAAGATCAATGCGAATGCTAACAGACGCCGCCAGTCTAATATGATTTTCCAAAATAAATCCTGCAATGCAATCTCTTTTTCATACACTTTTTTTGATTCCATACCATTTTTCTCCTTTGGGTATACTATTCCATCAGCCACTCAATAAACTCCCTTACTGCCCCATTTCCTCCATTCCGTGAAGAAATATAATCTGCAATTTTTTTTACCTGCTTTGCTGCATCTGCCGGACATCCAATAATTCCGTGTTCTTTTTTTATCCTCTCCATACATGCAAGATCATTAAGATCATCTCCAACATATGCAACACAATCAAGTTTTTCTTCTCCTAAAACTTCTGTCAGCTTTTGCGTTTTATCCTTTACCCCCTGGTACAATTCAGAAATTCCAATTTCCTTACATCGATTTTCTAAAATTTTTGATTTTCTTCCAGTAATGATAATTGGCGTGATGTTCGCCTTAGGCAGCAGGTCATGAATTCCACATCCATCTTTAATATCAAATGCTTTCATCATTTCTCCATCAGCTCCCATGTAGATTTTTCCATCCGTCAATGTTCCGTCAACATCCATAACCAGATATTTAATTTTTTCCATGGTACTCTCTCCATTTAAAGTTACAGTTTCTTTGATAAATCATTTTTATCTGTTTTTTTCAAATCTACTCGGCGTAATAAAATGAATATCACATTTTCCTGCCAGCGTTTCTGTTATTTCTGCTAACATACTTGCAATTTCTTTATTTAAATCGTCAAACTCACAGCGATGGCGATCATTTTGAAAACTGTCATCTGCATAATTACTTTTTTTATCTGTTTCAAATCCATCAAAACCGGCAAGTGAAATTTTGCTCACTTCTATACGTTTTAATAAATTCAATAACATTATCGTGGAATTTTCAAAATACTTATATCCCCTATTAATCAGACTATGATAATTCACAATAATAGAATCCTGATCTGCCTTAATATTAGAACTAATGATTATGTTTCTTCCATTTCGTTTTTTTGCTGATAAGTTATATCTTTTCTGATTTCCGAAAAAGGCATATGCAGAAGTGTTATCCGCAATAAAATTAACACTTATAACAACTGCATCGTGCTTTGCAATATACTGATCAATCTCCTCACGATGTGTATTTAGGCTATTTCCCGGAACCAAAACTACAACTTCACGATTTCCGATAATTTCCTTCAGCTTATTAATTGCCTCGTGATCATCCACTTTTTCAGATACATACTCTATGTATAATTTTTCTATATTATCATAATCATAACGTTGTCTTGTTGCCGGATCTATCATAGAAAGAATTTTTCCTATATCCTTGCTATCCAGTCTGAATTTCTCCGTAAGATATATTACATTATTCGGATGCGACTTATAAATACCAGCCATCATGGCAGATGTCGAATATCCCCATTTATGATCCAGAGTATATTTAACAATATAATCATCCAGCAGATCAAATATCTCATCCAACTCATAATCGTATTGTTTCTTTCTTACAAGAAAATCAACAATCAATTCCGTATTAAGGTTTCCTGCAACTTTCCCCATACCACCAAGTGTTCCATCAATGATAATCTGACGGTTGCTCGTACCACTTAATTTAATTACTTCCTGTGCAAATGCAAAGGATAGCTGATAATTGTTATGAGAATGAAAGTTGATACAAATATCAGAAGACATATTATGGTCGATCAGTCCATACAATCGATCTACATCATCCATATACATTGCACCATAAGTATCCACGATACCAAAACTATATGGATGCGCCTCATTTACCATGTCTACAATTTCGAGCAGCTCTCTGTCTGTGTAATTTAAAGAATTAACTCCCTGAATAAAAAGTTTATATCCTTTTTCTTTGATAACATTGATCCATCTGATAACCTCTTCTTTTTCCTCATCATAATTCTTTTTGGTAAATCCAAATCGAATTGCATCAATGGACGTTCCATCATAAGGCTTCAATGTGTCAATATCACACATTCCATAATCTATGAAAGCGGTATATAAAACTCCTTTTTTTTCTTTATTGACAAACGGTCTGATTTGATCAACATCCGTAAAAAATGTGCTATTTCCCTGATAATTTACTTTTCTTCTGTCACGCAAAAAACCAACTTCTATTATATCTATTTTTGCTTCAGCAAGACGTCTGGATATTTCCTTCGTTTCCTCATCTGGAAATGCACAGTCAATAATACGTCCTCCATCTCGTAAGGTACAATCTAAAATTCTAACGTTTTTCATCACGTTTTCTATACTCCTTTCATTTATGAGTTCTTAAAGTTATTCTACTCCAATCGTCTATTCAGACCTTCAATCATCTTGCAATAAAATTTTGTCTTATAAACTGTCGCTGCAAAAATCTTCTCTCTGGCTTTTTCCACGACAATCCCCAGCACGAACAGTATAAGACTGCATAATAGCATATGTCCAAGAAATCCAAACGACATATAGTATTTTTGTGCCCCTGCAAATTTCCAAAAATAATTTCTGAAAAACAGACAGTCATGCAGCAAATACACACCCAATACACTTTTTGCAATTCTATTTATGTATTGATTATATTGAATATCCCTGTTTACAAAGAATAAAAACAAAAACACAGATGCGGCAAACATCGGGATTCTATACATATAGCTAAAATAGTTTACTTCCATTCCTGTATACGTTTCAAGCAAGATATCCAACAGCCACATTATTATCCACATCCCGCCAAAAATCAGTATACTAATTCCAGAAGAAACAGCAACTTGAAATTTATTAATATAATAACCGATACAATACAAAGTCAAAAGCCAGCCAATATTGGAAAAGTATGGATTTTCCTTATATACCAGCGTTGGAATCACGCTAAACATAACCAAAAGTACTATCAGCATAAATGAGAACTTTGACCTGTCCACTTTTTCTAAAATTATATTTATATATGGCTGCAACAGATAAATTCCAAGCGTGCATGTGATAAACCAATACATATTCGTAGAAACCGGAAACACTGTCTGTTTGATTACAGCCATTGAAATCTCCTGTTTGCGAATAACATATAATATAACAGACACTACCGAGTAGGATACCACCTGTAAATAAAGGTTAATAATCTTTTTTCCCTGATTTTTTACGCTTACAGCTCCAAAATATCCCATGATTAAAGCAAAAATATTTACTCCCAGTTTTCCTCCACCCCAGAATATCAATGATACTTTCTGATAGATTGTATGGGAAGTAGTTACGATTCCACCCTTGCCAACATAATGCCCCATCAAAATGCTTACCATACATATGATTCGAAGCAATTCAATGTTTGTTTGTCTTTGGTGATTTTGACCGGCTTTATTGTTCATATTATTTCAAATCTTTCTCTTTACTTTCCAGATACATTGCAACTGCTTTTGCAAATTCAAAATCCTCTGCGGTATCAATATCCACAGCTTCAAACTGATCTATCTCATAAATATATGGTTTATTTCCGATACGCTGTCCCAGTTCAGTAAATACCTCTTTTCGGAAAATAAAAAATGCTCCTGTTTCCATATAAATTGGATCAAGATCCTGCGTTCTTACAATATTCTTCATATCATAATTGAACGGCTTTCCATTCATCCACATATAATCCTGAAGTACAACTGCTGAAAATGCGGAATCATATTCACCGGAAATGACTTTTTCCAATGCCCTGCTGATCGATTCACTTTTTGTAAAAGGCTGTGTAACATGCGTCAGCACATATATATCAGCATCCACATCTTTTACAAACCGCTCTATGATTTCAAGACCTTTCACCTGAAATCCATCCAGATAAGGATCCCTTTTCAGGAATCTCAACCCCTTATCCTCATACGGCGCAATATACGGTTTGATAGCCTCATCACTGCAGTATACATATTTTTCATCAATCAGATTAACCTTACTGATAGTATCAAAAATATAATCACATGTTGGTCTTCCCTGCAATAACATAGTATTTTTGCCCGGTAATCTTTGATTATTTAATTTGATTGGAATAAAAGATACAATTTTCATTTTTTTTACTACCTCCATCTATCATTTATTATTTAATTTTATAACTTTCAAACTGTTATATAAAAATACGATTCCAAGTATAACACCTATTCCCCAGCGGACAACTGCATAATTCATTAAAACATTCGTCAGAATTGTAAAGACTGCAACAAGAATAATCGGGAATATATAAGTCTTAAATTTAAATAATTCCGGATCTAACTTCCTCGTCACACAATAATGCATTACAAAAGATACTGCATATGATGCAACTGTTGTAAATGCCGCCGCTATTGCTCCATATCTTGCTATAAATATATAATTTAAAACTATATTTACAACTGCAGCAACAATAGTATTAGAAGCAATCGTTTTTGTTTTTTTCAGATAATATTCCAGATCTATTGACACAGATGCCAAAAAAGTAAGAAAAACGGCAGAAATAACCGGAGCAATAATATAAACCGCAGAGTAATAACTCTCCGTAGTCATAAATTTCAATACCTCCGGTGCAACCAGCATGATTCCGCAACAAAGTATTGCAACCGTATTTATATACGGTCTGACCATTCTGTTAATTTCATCTTTCTCATTTGACTGCATTTTTTTGGTAAACCATGGAATCCATACATTCTCAAAAGTTGCCGTAAACACCTGTGGCACCATGCCAAATTGATATGCCAGGCTATAGATTCCCGTCTCTGCCGAATTTCTAAGCCAGGTAATCATTGTCCTGTCTGCCTGTGATAATATTACAACCGACAAACTGTGGAAGATGATAGGCAATGAAAAAGCAAGTGCATATTTCCAATATCTGATATTAACCAGACTTTTCCCTTTGAACCAATAATAAAATAAATATACTACTCCAAGAATGAAATAAACACCAACAGACGCATAAACGCGTCCCCAATATTTATTCTCTTCTATTGTATATATGAAATAAATCGAAAGGACGATTACCACAATATTAGGCAGGCTCTGTAACAATGTACGTGCCAAATATCTCAAGTCCATCATATAACGCCATTGAATAGCCTGAATAATACTAGTTGCATACGCCTGCATACAACAACATACAATCAGTCTAAATAAATCCGCATCCGTTCCTAACATATATGAAACAATACAGATACCACCGGACATAATGATTGCACTTATTGTACCTAATGCAAATATGGACGATAAATATCCATCTTTATCAGACTCAAAATCCACAACTGCTGTTCGTATGGAATTTCCCAACGACAACGTGATAATCACAGTCAATATACTTACCCAGGATAAATATGTTGTAGTCACTCCATAATCAGAAGTCGATAACATCCTTGTAAAAATTGGTACTGTGATAAATGCTACTGCCTTATCAAAAATATTTCCTATAAAATATAGTGTCCCAGCTTTTAATATTTTCTTTTCTTTCATTCTTTTTCACCAGATACAGCCAATACATCTTCTAATGATACTCTTGGAAATATCTCCAATGCACCACCCCGTGTAGCATTAAAGATTTTCACATCATGTGTATCCATATATTTTTTCGCATATTCATAGCTAAAGAAAAGCCGTTGCTGTGCTGTGGAAAAGTTCGGATCTACCACCCCGTGTTCCACAAAATGATGTTTCGTTCCGCTATATCCACAGTCACAGCCTAATAAATAGATTTCTTTAAATCCGAAATATACTGCTAACTGTATCAGGGAATATGTAATTGTATATCCATCATAAACTCTTACATTACAATCATCACTAAAATCCGTTTTAAGGCAGTCAGCCGGATGCAGCTTATGATTTAAAAGATCCAGTGGAAATTCATATGCATTAGACGGGATTTTATATCTGGTTTTCAGATTACTTCCGCACAATAAAATTGTCTGTGATAAACTACCTATCTCCTGATTTAAGGCTTCAAACACATTAAAGTCCTGTACTCCAAAAAAAGTTGTCTCCCACCCTAATTCAGGAAATACTTTACATAATGAATTCATTCCTATCGTATATTCATCTTTTAAAAGTCCAAGATCTTCCATCGTCAGACTCGGACCTGTTGCTATAATAAAGCATCTTTTTCCGTTATATTTATTTTCAAACTTTTTGACCGCACTTGACGTTATACCGGACTTTCTCAATCCCGCACCGATATTAAAACAGAACGGTTCCAGTACACCATATTGAAATCCCCGTATTTTTTTAATCACACTATAAGTAACCCCGTTACTTTTTAATGTTTCTTTTATTGACATCCCTACACCTCTCAATAATATTTTTTCTTTTCAAAATATCCATCTGCAACGGCTGATACCAGATAAAATATAACAATCCCAGACATTGCATCCATTGAATTATTGAGGAAAGAATATATCATAAAAGCTATAAAAATCATAATGCCCACATGATGATCTTCCTTTGTCCCAGAATAAGAATTAAAGGTCTTAAAATAATTATACCAGATAATTATATATACAATTCCGCCTACCAGACCATACCTTCCAAGGTGATCAATAAATTCAGAATGATGTCCTATTCCCGTCGTAACATAATCAATTTTTGAAAAATCTGCTTTTACATACCCGATTCCAAAAACAGGATGACTCAAAAATGTATGAAAACTAATTTTTGCCAATCCTGTACGTGATAAATAAGTTGAGGATGTATCCCCCACTATAAGGGCATTCAATCTTTCTACAATATATTGATTTGAAATAATATGCGACAACAAAATAAGTACTGGTTTATATAATACCAACGGCAAAACAATTCCCATACATTCTATCAATATTCTCTGCTCTTTTTTTATTTTTACCGCAAATCTTTCAACAAAAATGATATATGCAATAATCAGGAACACAAGAAAAGCCGTTGTTTTACTGGAAATCACAAGATACAAACCTCCTGCCATAACGACCAGAAGATATAATATTTTTCCATGTAACGCATAAAATAAATAAAGAATAAGTATCAGCATGATCACAAATGTGAAACCGGAGTTTCCCAAATTACATCCCGCATACATATCCGAAAAGTTTAATTCCTGATTTGCCCCGGGATGTCTGATCAGGAAGTAAATATTGTACAGCATATTCAACATTGCCACTGCTAAAATAAAATTTACCATACAGTGCTTTTCTTTATCGTTCAGAATATGTCGATATATAGAGAAAACAAATAACGGATAATAAAAAAGTACATATATGCCATAATTTCCCCAAGCGGCAGTTGAAAATCCAATCATACGCAACAGAATGGCATAGACTATCCACACAAAAATAAAAAGTTTCCAGTCTTTTCCCACATATGGAAAAACAGGAATAATAGTCAGTCCCCATAAGACCACTAATGCCATCTGTATATAACTTGACGATAGTATTGGTGTCAATGTCACGATTACGTATAAACAAAAAATCCACTTATTGAGTGTTTTCAATTTTTTCTCCTACTTCGTTCCGTAAAATTCTTTTTTATAGATCGCCATCATCTGGGCAACCGTTTCTTTTTTATCATATCCGCTTTCCCTGAGTGCACTGGTTTTTGATTTTCTTTCCACCAACTTATTGTTATCCTGTAATATCTGTTTCGCCCAAAAAGCGGCCGGTTTCTGCAAACTGATCTCATGCACAAGTTCTGTAAGCATCACATCTTCAGGCACAAACTCAGAGATATACACAGGCAATCCAGTAACCTGTGCTTCTATTGCAACAATTCCGAGTCCTTCATACAATGACGGAAATAAGAATACATCCATTGCATTGTACCATCTTGGTATATCCTCTTTTCTTCCGACAAAATACACATTCGACAGTCCATTTTTCCGGGACCATTCTTTCATTTGCATTTCCATCGGTCCCTCACCCACAATTAACATTGCAGTATTTTTTTCTTTTTGCAGTTCTTTATATATTTCCAGTGCAAAAATTGGATTCTTTTGTTCTGCAAGTCTCCCGATAAATCCAATGACAAACTGATCATTTGTAAATCCAAACTGATTTCGGATATTATCTCTATCTGTTTTTGAATATTTAAATTTTTCCAGTTCTATACCATTCTTCAAAAGTGTATACGGATGTTTTCCAAAGCAGTACTTTCCTGCCTCGTCGGAGCATGCAAGCCTAAGCGTAGAGTACCTGGAATTAAGGCATCTCGCCATACAAGTCAGGGTCCTGCGCACATACTTATTTTGAGGCATATTATACTGGTTGGTATGTGCATGTAAAATACGAACGCTGACATTTTCTTTCTTTGCCGCAAGCATCGCCAGCCAGGTTAGTGTTCCTGCATTACTGTGTACAATGTCTATTTTTTCCTCACGGATAATCGTTCGTATCTGCTTTAGATATTGTCTGATACCAACTGACTTTACCTGCTTAATTTCATATATATGATATCCTTTGTCTATCAGCTTATCATAGGCAGCGCCACCTTTTGCATATACAGCAAAAACATATGTCATATCATTTTGTTTTATCTGACTTTCCCATTGGAGGATCAGTTTTTCTATCCCGCCACTGCCAAGAGCTGGCAATATCTGTAATATTTTTATCATACCCATCATACCTGTTCCATTTACATTCATCCTGTACTATGACTGTTTCATATGTGTTACTAAAAAACGACGCATGTATTTGATCTGATTAAATGCAAGCATTAAAATCATATATCTTTTACTTATAAGACCTGCTTCGTATAATTCCCGGACATTGCAGTTTCTTCCAAGGTGCATTTGTCTTATGTTGGCTGTCAGCCCGGACTGTCCATAAAATTCTTTTCCAATCCCGATTGTGACCAGGTCTTCTGCAAGTATATAATAACTGTCAAGTGACAAGAATTTCTGAAAGAAATTAATATCTTCACTATAACGCATTGATTCGTTATATAACCCTAATTCCATTCCAGCCTTTCTTTCAAAGACAACACTTGGCGTCGTCGGCATACTTCGCAAACATAACTCCTTGGGGGTTAATTTTACTAATCCCGTCCTTTTCTTTAATAATACTTTTAACGGATACTGACACCCAAGGAATTTAATATCTTGATTCGATGCTATCACTTCGTACTGTCTCTCAATCTTAACAGGATTCCAGACATCATCTGAATCTAACAGGGCAATCCATTCTCCCTCTGCGATCCTGATTCCCTTATTTCTCGTATAAGATACTCCGTGATTTTCCTGTATGATATAGTTAATTTTATTCCCCGTCTTTCTTTTTATATAATCTTTTATAACAGCATCCGTATTATCCGTTGAGCCATCATTGATCACAATTATTTCATTTATTAAATCAAAACGTGTCTGAGCCATGACAGAATCTAACACTCTCTCAATGGTCTTTTCGCAATTATATGCCGGAATAACAACACTAAACATACTTCTCATTTATTCCTTTCTCAACTTGTCTTACAAACGCTTTTTTCGAAAACAGATCATCGTATACTTCTAACACAGTCGCATGCATATTTCCTTTTTCCCGATATTCCTTTATATCATTGAGAAAGGACTGCTGCTTAAAATTAACTCCTATATTTTTTTCCTCAACTATTTTCCAGGTATCTCCATGGATATTATTTATTATAGGAATCCCATAACTAAAATAGTCAATGCTTTTTATCGTCAATCCTACTTTTACAGAATCTTTCATTATATTTAAAGCAAAATCACAAGGTGTCAAAATTTTTATTTTTTTGTTTTCTTCATATAATTCGCCATAATATTTGATTTTTACGTTCTCTTTTTCTAATTCTTCTAATAATGTCTTTCTGTTTTCGCCTTCCCCGATTACCCGTACTTCAACCTGATATTCTTTTGATAAAAGACCTGCAATTTGTCTTATTGATGCAATGTCTATGATGTTATTAATACTTCCAACATATCCTAATATCATGGTTTTTTCTGTCTGATCAGAATCATTTTCATTTTTCACAATAGAACGGATAAGTTGTTTTTCATTCTCCGTCTGTTCCTTGAACAAATGTAACGTACTAAAATTTGATGGCAGATATTCTTTCAATTCATCCCGATACAGATCACACTCCAAAAACGCATAATCTGCCTTAGAGATATTCTTATCCCGCAGATTTTTCCACATAAGATACGGAAATGTTTTTTTTATAGCACTTAACGGCATTGATTCCGGCCACATATCAATCACATCAAATATCACTTTCTTATCCTTATGTTTTTCCTTATATCTGATGCAATATTTAGCTACCGAATTAGGTGGCAGCAAAGCATAAACCAAATCCGGATTTTCTTTTTCTAAAATAGCATAAATTGACCGCGCAAATGAAAAATGTGAATACATTCTTTCAATGGATATATTTTTCTTATATTCACTTACATGAACATATTGACACTCCTCTGAATATTTGGTGCTATATTTTTTTGCACTATGATCAAAATCTGATGTCAGAATCTTTACATCAAAATTTTTTTGCTCTAATATTTCCCGAATTGGCTTTAATCTCTTTTCATACCAATCAAAACAACTGATTAAAATTGCTTTCATTACTCTCTGCTTCCCTTAAACTCTTCCATCGTCGCTGCCGATGCACTGTTTATACCATCACGTTTCAGTACAACTCCAACTGTCTTTAATATGATCCTGCAATCCTGCAAAAAAGTGACATGTTCCACATATTTTATATCCCACTCAAATTTTTCTTCCCAGCTGATGCTGTTTCGTCCGTTTACCTGTGCAAGTCCTGTAAATCCAGGTCTGACATCATGACGGTGTTTTTGCCGCTCATTATACAGAGGAAGATAGCGGACTAACAGCGGTCTTGGTCCAACAATACTCATATCACCCTTAACAATGTTAAAAAGCTCCGGCAGTTCATCCAGACTTGTGCTTCGAAGTGTCTTTCCAAATTTTGTGAGACGCACCTCATCAGGTAAAAGTTCCCCGTTCTCATCTCTTTCATCCGTCATGGTACGAAACTTATACATATTAAATATCTTTTCATTCTTACCCGGACGCTGCTGTTTAAATAATACCGGACTTCCAAGTTTCACCCTGACTAAAACAGCTACAATTAATATCACCGGACTTAAGATAATACTTGCAATCAGTGACAATATAAAATCCAGTCCACGCTTTATATATTTTTGATACATATTTTACCTCTTCTGCGACACTCCAATTTCTGCTATTGTGCATCATGAAACTTAATTGGTTTTGCCGGATTTCCTACTGCCGTACAGTCAGATGGCATATCTCTGATTACAACCGAACCAGCACCAATAATTGTTTTTTCCCCAATATGTATTCCCTGAATAATATGACTGCCTGTTCCTAATTCTGTTTCGTCACCAGCCTCTACACATCCTGAAATATTCACGCTGGGATATACGGTAACATAAGAATGCAACACAGCATCATGCCCCACAGTACAATCAAGATTAATAATATTAAAGTCTCCTATCTCAATATCAACTGTCATTATATTACCTGCACAGATAATATTACCTTTTCCCATGCAAATACGTTCTGACATCTGAACGGACGGGTCAATCACATTTGGGAACTCCAGGTTTTCATTATCAATAATTTTATCAATTATCTTTTTTCTGGTTTTCGACGAACCCACTGCACACACAACAGCTAACGGTTCTTTTGTCTCGATTAAATATGTAATATTTCCCAGTACTGGCAGACCATCAACGATCGTTCCAACAGCAACTCCATCATCAATATATCCAAGTAAATTCCATTGTTCTTCTTTTTCGTTCATACGTTCTAACAGCCACTGCACTTCACGTCCAAAACCGCCGGCACCAATAATCACAATATTTTTCATTGATAAAATAACTCCATTTCTACCCTAACTCATTTAATACCAGTGGATTTCTATTCGAACACACCACCTGTCTCGTTTTTCTGTTTATGACAGGTCGTTCCTGTTTTTGAACTACCTTGACATAATAAATTAAATCGCACATATCCTGTGGTTTTTCCTTGCTTTTCGCATATAATTTTTTCGCCAAATCTCTTTCGTGACTGTTTCCACCTTTTGGTATCTGCTACCTGTTCGGACTCACAATGCAGGCTATAACTTTATTCCGCCCCTTTAATAATGATTTAAACTCATCTGAGCTTTCAACATTTTCAACCGTTCTCAATACTTGCTCTAACGCCGCATTAATCACAGCCCCTTTCAACTCTATCAGATAAAAACTGCCATCCGGGCTCTCTGATACAGCAAAATCTGCTTTTTTGATACCATGACTTACATCATTTATAATGCCTTTATCCACAATAATCCTATAACAATCCTGTCTGTCCCTGACAATTATTTTGGTCTGATCATCCTGCAATTCAATATTATCTCCGGCTTCAATATATGAAAAACACCTCTTGTACTTATCTGGTACGTTCAATCCTGTTCCTCCACCTCGTATAACCTTGTATATAATTCATTATTGATATCTGAAACTTCATCGATCAATTCTGTATACAATTCCTGTTCCGTTTCCATAATCAGATTTTCAACCTTTGTATGCCCTTGCTCACAGATAAGCTTTCCTGCATATATTTCTCCGGGTTTCACAGATGTATATTTTCCAACAATCCTGTCTACTTTCTCTTTCTTGTTTTCATTCTCTGCAATTTTTCCAGCATAACACAATGTATTCATGCATGTCAGTACATACGGACTATGCGTAGTTACCACAACTGTGCTTCCCGTAAGATTTGCAAACCGTACAATAAAGTTAACTACCTTCCTCTGTAGTTTCGGATACAAATGTGCTTCCGGCTCCTCAATGACCACAAACGATTTTTCCTCCCGCAGCAACAGAATATAGATCTGATTCAGCAGCCATAACACTTCCTGCTGACCCGACGAAATAAAGTTTATAGGAATACGATAGGAATCGTCTAATACAAGATATTCCTGTCCGTCATTATAATAGTAATCTCCTTTAAGATCCTGCTGTAATTCTTTTACCATTGTATCAATTGAGAACTTTCGTTCCTGTCTTGCATAATATTTATGTGCCTGTGCAATTCCACCGTCAAATCTAGGCTGTATATTCTCGATAAACTGCATAAAATTACGATTCACCAGATCAAGCGCTGTATAATCCAGTTTTGTCTTCTGGCGAGACATCAATGTCAGCATGCTTCTCCCCGCTGGAATATAATATGTTTCCATATCATCTTCAAAAATATGGTTCATCTGCCTCTGAATATCATTATGAAGCTGTATCCTCTCAGAGGTAATATACGAAAATGTTAAACTTTCTGACTGTCTTTTATAAAAATCAAACGATTGTTCTTCCAGTTTTTTTACTTTTTTCCTCAATGCATCACTATACATTACCTGTAAATATTTTTTACCTTTTACTACACCAATGCCTACCGATATTGAAATCTCATCTGTAAAAAAATATTCTGCATGCAAATCATCCGGTAAATTCCAGCTATATCCAAACAACTGAACAAAAATATCTTTTACAGTGGCATTGAGTGCTTTTGGAAAATGCTCCTGATCTAACGCATATCCTGCAGTCGAGATGCGAAATAAATACTCTATAATCTCGTTTTTAACTAATCTGAAAAAATAAATTGCCTTGCATATGGTGCTTTTTCCCGTTGCCTGTTCACCGATCAGCACATTTACATGCTTAATATCCAATTCAAATTTTTCAACTGCTCCCAGTTTGTCAATTTTTAATCTTCCCAAACCCGTCTCCTATATTTTCTTCTACTACTCAAAACATCCCCTGATCACACGGATAATCACATCCTGCTGCTCCGCAGTCATCTTATTATCGCTCGGCAGGCACAGTCCTCTGTGAAATATATCCATTCCGACATCAAGCGGTCTTCCATCTTTCCCGACTGCTCCGCCACTGATATATGCGTTTGTCTTTGCCCTGCCATTTCCTTCCCTGGTCACAAAGCCATTCATGCGGTAGATCGGCTGCATATGCATTGGCTTCCAGATCGGTCTTCCCTCTGCGTTGATCGAAGCGATTGTGTCAAGGATCTCTGTCGGACAGCTTTTTCCATGCTCTGGAATGAAAAGCACTTCCTGCTCTCCCCGGACCTGTCTGCACATTGCATCCGGTTCAATGATCATGCAGCTCAGCCAGAAGTTTGGCACGCTGTTTGCAGCATCAAACGGATTCATGGATACCGGCAGACCTTTCAGTCCTTCCCTGTATCTTTCATAGATTGCTTTCTTCTGTGCAATGTGTTCCTCTAAATACGGGAACTGTCCTCTTACAACACCCGCGATCACGTTGCTCATTCTGTAATTATATCCTACTTCTTCGTGCTGATACCACGGTGCGTTTTCTCTCGCCTGCGTAGACCATTTTCTGACCTTGTTTGCATCTTCCTCACAGTCGGTAAGGAACATTCCACCGGAGGAACCTGTTATGATCTTGTTTCCATTAAAAGAGATCGCATTAAAATCACCAAATGTTCCCGTCTGTTTTCCCTTATAAGATGCTCCCAGTGATTCTGCCGCATCCTCAATGATTTTTGCACCGTGTTTATCTGCAACTGCTTTCAGTTCATCGATCTTTCCAGGTGTACCATATAAATGCGCAGCCACGACCAGTTTGACATCCGGATATAGTTCAAATGCCTTCTCCAATGCCTTCGGATCCATGTTCCAGGTATCATACTCCGTATCGATAAATACCGGTACGCCGCCTTCGTATGTGATTGGGTTTACCGTAGCAGCAAATGTCATATCGGAGCAAAAAACTTTATCCCCCGGTTTTACCCCTGCGAGTTTTACAGCCATATGAAGTGCTGCGGTCCCTGCTGATAATGCCACCGCATATTTACAGCCAACTTTCTTAACGGCAAGGCTCTCAACCTCATTGATATTTTTTCCGACTGTAGACATCCAGTTCGTCTCATATGCTTCTGTCACATATTTCAGTTCATCCCCGTGCATTGTCGGTGACGACAGCCAGACCTTTTCTTCAAACGGTGTGATTGTTTTTGCTTCATTTCCTAACATGATACATGCCCTCTTTTTCTACATCTCATTATTTCTGCTGCATTGGTGTATAAGTCGGTACGATCTCCTGTACAACCCTGCGGATATCGTCTGGCTCCTGCACCACATAATCTCTCAGATCATTTAACTGCTGCATAAATTTCTCTTCATCCATCTGGATCGGCTTTCCGATGTGGATCAGCTTGTTATCCGTATCCTGCATCCCCTCTTCTGCCATCAGCATCTCTTCATACAGCTTTTCACCCGGTCTCAAGCCTGTAAATTCGATCTTGATGTCATCATCTGGTTTGTGCCCGGACAACAAGATCAGGTTTCTTGCCAGATCCACGATCTTGACCGGCTCTCCCATATCAAGGATGAATATCTCTCCGCCTTTTGCATATGCTCCCGCCTGAAGCACTAAAGAGACTGCCTCCGGAATCGTCATGAAGTAACGGATGATATCCGGGTGTGTCACTGTTACCGGACCACCTGCCTCGATCTGTTTCTTGAATAACGGGATGACACTGCCGTTACTGCCTAATACATTGCCAAAACGAACTGCCACAAATTCCGTGTCAGAATGTCTGTTATAAGTCTGAATGATCATCTCACAGATACGTTTGGTTGCCCCCATGATATTTGTAGGGTTAACTGCCTTATCCGTGGAGATCATAACGAAACGTTTTACTTTCCATTTATCTGCCGCCTGAACTACTTTCCAGGTACCGAGCACATTGTTCTTGACTGCCTCATTCGGGCTGTCTTCCATCAATGGAACATGTTTATGCGCAGCTGCGTGATATACAATTTCCGGACGATATTTTTCAAAGATCATATCCATACGTTTTGTATTTCGCACAGATGCGATCAGAACAACCAGATTCAACTCAGGATAATTGCTGCGCAGCTCATTCTGGATATCATATGTTGTATTCTCATAAATATCTACGATCACAAGCTGTTTCGGATGATGGGATGCAATCTGCCTGCAAAGCTCACTGCCGATACTTCCGCCACCTCCGGTTACCATGATCACTTTATTTTCCACATAGCCAAGAATGGAATCCAGATTAACTTCGATCGGATCTCTTCCCAGCAAATCATTTACATCTACATCTTTTAACTTTGCAACACTGACATCCCCATTGACAAGCTGGTAGATTCCCGGCAGACGTTTCATTTCACAGCCGGTCTCCTTACAGATATCGAGGATGTCCTTGATCTCTTTCTGGGAAACTGCAGGCATTGCAATGATGATCTCATCTACTGCAAGTTCCTTTGCAAGGCGTGGGATCTCATAACGGTTTCCCATGATCTTAACACCGTGAATAAAACTTCCGATCTTATCCCGGTCATCATCGATCACACATACGACTTTTTTCTGGATATGACGGCTGTTACGAATCTCCTTGATCAGGACATTTCCCGCCGCGCCTGCTCCGACAACCATCACACGATGCATCTCTGCCGCATTTTCTCCACGGATATATCCGACAAGCCAGCGAAATGCCCGGTAAAAATAGCGGCTTGCAAAAATCAATATGATCAGATTCATGATAAATAACAGCCAGTAACTTCGCGGCATCCTTACATCAATGAATGCATAAAATGCGACCTGAAATCCACCGACAACACATCCTGCCAGCACAATGTTCATCAACTCAACCGCACCCGCATAAGTCCATAAGCTTGAATACAGACGAAATGCATAGAATACCAAAATTGTTATAATGATCATAATCCAGTTATATCTGCGGTATGGATTTAAGAACTGTTCCGGTATCTGTGACGGCTCTAATTCAAATCGCATTAAAAGTGCCAGATATCCTGAAACGATGACTGCCACAATATCGTATATGATCAGCAGTATCTTTTTTAGCAATAACTGATTGTTCCTGATTATTTCTTTCATCTTATAAGTTCCTTAGTTCATTTAATATTTGTATTTAGCCTTTTTAACCAAAGTCTATCTACTATATAATATAACACCGCATCTTAAAAAACAACCTTCTCTTATCCACATTATTTTTTTACATTCACTTTCTGTCTTTCTCCCCACTCACTGTAAACTTTCTTTCCATCTACCTTGATATAAGAACGGGCCTCGATGTAATATATCTTTCCGCCCATCAATTTGCTTATTACAGCTTTTACTGTCTTATTATTATTTACCAGCTTAGATCCTGCATCTTTTTTAAACTTTTTATCCGTCGCATACCGAATTTCATAACCACTTACCAGTTTGTCACGTTTCCAGCAAACCGTTATCTTTTTTCTTTGTTTACCAGAAATTTTATTTACTTCCGGTCTTGCGGGAAGAATAAGATAATTGAGCCTGACAACACCTGTGTATTTTCCTTTCCCCTTTATTACAACCGTGGCTTTTCCCGGATTTTTATTATTTTTATAGGAAAGACTATAAGTTTTTCCTTTCTCCATTCCTGTCACAGTAAACACATATGCATTTATTTTTTTCCCGGTATATGTATATCGATCCACACAGCCCCATGCAAGATTATTAACATCAATTTTGCTGTCTGGCTTTTCAAATTTTATGGAAAACCGGATATAAAATCCTCTGTTAATATCATATTCGTATGTGATAATATTGGTATCCCTGTCAGACAGCTCCATGACACAACCAGTACCATTATCACTTCTTATACATCCTGCCCAGTTTGATGCCCTTGAGATTTCAAACTGATCGAGTGTCCTCACATCCAGCGTATCTCCAGCTTTCACCACATAACAATTATCATAACAACTGATTCCAATCAGGTTCGTATTTTCCCTGATATCAAGCTGATATAACCTGTTTCTACTGCAGCGCAGCAGCATCAAATTAGAGCATTTAGAAACATCAAGTCTCTCAAGTAAATTATCCTCACACGCAAGGTTTTCCAGCAATTCATTCCTGCTAAGATCTAACGTCCCAATTTTATTTTTATTACAATTCAACTGTACTAATTTTTTACAGTTCGTAACATCAAGTTTTCTGAGTAAATTACCCTCACACGCAATCCTATTTAAGTTTTTATTATTTTCCAGATTCAGCGTACTGATTTTATTTTCACTGCAGTCAAACCATAACAGATTTTTAAGTTTTGTTACATTGATCTTTGTCAGGTTATTATTATCACACCGAAAATACTGTATGGATGGGATTTCGGAAACAGCTATTTTTTTTATTTGATTCTCCCGGCAATTCAATATTTTCAGTTTTTTACACCCGGACAGATTTATTGCAGTAATATTGCTCTCATAGCAATATAAATTTGTAAGTTTCGTACAGTCCTTAACAGACAATGTCATTGTCGTACTGTTATGCTCACAATATATCTCCTCTATCGCCGTACATCCACTTGCATCTAATCGTAAAAGACGATTTCTGCCACAATATAATTTTTTCAAATTAACACACCCTTTTAAATTCAACTGTGTCAATTCATTATCACTGCAATTTACGCTTTCCAATTTCGTACAGTTTTCAATATTCAGTGTGGATACTACACCCTTTTTCAAAGTTACATTTTGCAATTCATTACAGTTACGAATAGTCAAATTTACAAGACCGTAATTTGTACTTGTATTTCCACCGCCACAATATAATTTTTGCAGAACATACAGATCTGCCAGATCCAGATTTTTGAGGCTATTGTTATTACTGCAGTTTAAAACCTCAAGTTTACCAAGTCCTGTCAGATTCAGATTTTCCATATCTGTATTATAACAGTATAATTCTTTTAATTTCGTGCATGCCCTGATTTCCAATGAAGTAAGCATTTTATTACTGTTGCATTTTAAACTCTGTAATTCTGCACATGGGCTGACATCCAGACTCTTGAGACTGCCTATACTGACATCCAGCTCTGTAAGGGCAGTACAACCGCTTAAATTTATATTTGTAAAGTAATTTTTCCCTGCTAAAATTACCTTTAAATTTTTACTTCCTTTTACAACCAGCCTGCGCAGACCACAATCATAACATTTCAGATACTGCAGCTTTTTACACTTTCGGATATCCAATGAATCCAACGCATTATATGAGCAGTCCAGTTCTTCCAGATCTTTAAAGTATTCTATTCCCTCTAACGATGTTATTTTCTGATTTTCTTCCTGATACTGCATATTCACATTGATCTTTGTTATCTTTTTTATCTCGGACGGACTTAATATCTGATCATGATCCAAATCATACTGTTTTAAATATTCTCGAAAATTCTGATCCGAAAATGTCTTATCATCAAGAGCTGCCCCTTCTTCCATTTCTGTATTTTTCCTGCTTATCCCAATTATCTCCTCTGACTCTTCTGTCTCCTCAGTCTCCTCAGTCTCCTCTACAATCTCAGATTCCTCTGTTTCCTCTGGTTCCTCCGGTTCCTCGGTGATCTCCGATTCCTCTGTTTCCTCCGGTTCCTCGGTAATCTCTGTTTCTTCTGTGACCTCTGTTTTCTCTGGTTTCTCTGTTTCTTCCGTGATTTCCGATTTCTCCGGCTCTTCCGTTTTCTCCGGCTCCTTTATTTCCTCTGCTTCTTCTGTTTCTTCTTTTGTCTCTGTTTCCTCTGCTTCTCCCAGTTCTTCTGTTTCCTGTATATTTCCTATCTGATATTTTTCGCCATAAACCATATCTGGCAATAAAATCATGATACATAAAATACATAATATGAATTTTACAAAGCCGTGCTTCATGTCCCTGCCCCCATTACAATAAACAACACTTGTTTCATATAAAAGAAAAACAAGGTGCAGGATGGCATTCGGCTTTCCCACACCTTGCCCATTATTTGGTTTATCCTTTTTATTTAGCTTTCATCACACCATTTTTATCGCAATAATATCTTTTTCCTTTGATCTTAACATATTTATTGGTATACATTTCACCACTGGATCCAAAATAGTAATAATTCTTTCCTATTTTTACTCTGACCTTCCGTACCATTTTTCCATCTGCATCAAAATAATAATATTTCTTGCTTTTTTTTATCTTTTTGTTTTTACACATTTCACCAGTTTTTCCAAAATAATATTTATTTTTTCCAACCGTTGACCAATTATTAACTGTCAAAGCTCCACTGGTTCCTGCACAGTACGTCTTCTTCCCGATCTTGATCAGCTTTTTACCCTTTTCTGCCCGTACCATTTTTCCATCTTTGCCAAAATAGTACTTATCTTTTCCTATTTTTATGATCGTATTTTTCTGAACAGTCCCATCCTTTCCACAATAATATTTTGCACTTCCAACTGTTACCCAATCATTGACGATCACCGCACCACTGGTTCCAACACAATATTTTTTCCCAGAAAATGTTACCATCTTTCTTCCACTGGATGCGCGTAACATTTTACCCTCACTGCCAAAAAGATAATAATTCTTTCCGATTTTCACTTTATAATTTGACTGCATAGATCCGGTCTTTCCAAAATAGTACTTATCCTTGCCTATTGTACTCCAATTAGATCTTGTGATCGCACCACTCTGTCCGACAGCATAATATTTGTTACCTATTTTGATCTTTTCCGTCTTACCATTTCCCTCAAGTTTGATTCCATCTTTTTCAAAATAATACAATGCCCCTGAGATTTCCCGGAATCCAACTGTCATATAAGCATACTGCTTATCCGATGAGAATGTATAATATCGTTTCTTTTCTCCATAGCTCTTCCAGTACTGATATTTTCCGTTCTCATCATAGTTACCATATTCCATGCAGCCGCCATCTCCAAAATAATAATAGTGCCCATCTAAATACTGCACTCCTGTCAATGGCTTTCCATTCTTATCAAAATAATATCTGTCTATCTTACGGCTTTTACCATCTGCTCCCACAAAAACCTGCCATCCGGTCAGATATTTTCCTTCTGTAATTTTGTTTCCGGTATACATTTTGATCACATCATTTTTTACCTGGTAAATAACAGTTTTCTTCTGGCTGCCAACCATATAGCAAACACCATGTTCAGAACTATACTTGATCGCCGTCTTTGTCTCCCACTGCTTTGTCGATGATACCACCCCGGTTAATCCAGTGTTAGAGGCAAACGAATAACTTGGACTGACCGCATTAATGAGTTCTTCCGTATTACCAGACCCGGTTCCATGATGGGATAACTTCATAATGTCACATTTTAATTTAGAGCCATACTTTTTCGCTAAATATCCTGCTTCATCCTCTAACATATCCCCTGCTGTAAAGAATTTTGTATTTCCACATGTCAACACAGAGACCAGTGAACAGTTATTTTCATAGTAAGTATATTTTACATCCCCATTGTCATCCTCATCCGATTCTCTGTTCGAATACATATCTGGATTTAAATTATTCGTGCCAACCGGTCCGATCACCTTACCACTCACATCACCGACAGAAAAAGTACTTCCTACTTTTAAATAAACAACGTCACCCTTGTCTGCCATAAATCTTTCCAGTTCTGTATATTTGGAAGCATATGACACAGAAAGCGGTGCAATTGTCTGATCAGGAAGATACAAAGTTCCAATGTCGATACCTGCATTCACAATCTTACTCAATCCTGCAAGCAGATCGCCATTTGCTGTTCCTGTATGGTCTCCATGCAAATGGCTGAAATAAATATCTACTTGCCTGACCCCCAGTGTCTGAAGCTGATCGATAATCGCAGCCGCATGGTTTCCCGTTCCAATATCCATCAGCAGATACTTGCCTTTCGACTCTATTAAAACTGAATCCCCTTTATCTGCATGATTTAAATACATTGCATAAATATTCATTTCTGTGTTCGCCGCAGCCAATATATCCTGACTTTCCATAAAAAAAAGACCATATACCAGCATAAAACACACTGCTAATAATTTACTTAACTTTTTTTTCATACTCTATCCTCCACCGTTATTTCTACAACTCTTATCCTGTTTTTATCTTATCCTCCAATCTACTCTGCGTCAATGCATTTCCATAAATTAGTTTTCTAATTTTTTCTTAAGAAAAACCCCCATCGGAAGATACAGACAATACCAACTGATATAATAGAAAGGAAACTCTACATTTTCAATAAACAAAAGAAGCAGATTTTCCAGCGCAAACATGAATACCAGGATATACTCCGGCTCATTTGTCCTCCTTCGCCAAAGTTCTCTACAATATGTGACAAGCATCATAATATACGGTACAACCGCCAGGATCCCATACCGGTACAAGATCGCAATATAACCGTTATGTGCCGCCACATGTGCTTTCCCCCACAAATCCGGTGCGAAGTAATGTCCCCATAAATTAGTTGCCCTCAAATATTTCTTCCAGAAGTAATCACGCCCCGTCAAAAAACTGCTGATGGATCTGCTCTTAAACAGTTTTTTAATGACACGGTTTTCCTGTATCTTTTCAACAGAAGCCGCCTGTACATTGTAACGGAACGGACTGGTAAACTGGATTTTTTCTTCCATATCAATCTCCCCTACGATCACTTCTTTATTCAAAATATTACTATGCAGCGTCCAATCCGACACATACATAGACAAAATGAAAACAAAAATGCCTCCCGTTAAAGCAATCACTGTCTTTGTCTTATTCTTTCTTCTCACCAAATGTTTAAATTGTTCCAAAACAAAAAACACGATCACAAAAATACATGGTACAAACCCACATGTACTTCCTGTTTTCACAGTCATATCCCAGACAATCCCAACGGCACATATATCAAACAGTACAAAAATTTTTTTTCTTTTACCCCCCCATGCTTTTAATATACTACTCAAAAAAACTGCCATAACAAATACCATATCCATTGCCCAGATATTAGGATTTTTAGATATGCCACAGTAACGTCTCTCAACTGCATAAGGACTTAACAGGATACAAAGTGGTACATTACACCAAAACCATATTTTCAAAGCTGTTCCAATCTCATTTACCAAGTCCATAGGATTACGCATATTTCCTACCATAAAATATACAAATCCCATTATAAATATCATCATAATTCCCTGAAATAAAAATCTTTTGGGAACTATAAATTCCGATATTGCTGCTATTCCCCACAACAAAAACCAATATTTTGCAAGTTGTGTATTCCAGTCAAGCATCTTCGTCGAATGTTCCCAGCATAAGAACGCATATAAAATCATCACAACTGCACAGAAATACATATGGTATTTTACATATTGAACTTTTGTATACAAACTGTACCGGCTTATTAGCTGCATATAGAAAAAAACAACACATAACAGCCCCACTCTGCACCTATGTCGATTTTTTTCCCCGATTCTGGAATAAAAAAAATCTCCGATGTCTCCCACCTGTAAAAATATCCGCTGTAAAAACTCCTGTGGCGAATATGTTATTTTCTGATTTAATTTATATATCACTTTTCTACCGATAAGTTCATATAACACCAGATAAATTCCCATAAACAAACCAAAACTTATGACTGCACGCACAGTACTTATTTCTAATTGATTTTCACGGAGCTGCATCTTCTCAAGATAAAAATTTTTAACACCTCCATCTGGTACACTCATTCCAAAATATTCATAATTCCCCGTCTCCATACTGATCCAGTTTGATCCATTCTGCAAATGTGTTTCTATCAGATAAACATTTTCCCCGTGCTTCATAAATCTTATCCGTACGACAGTTCCCTCCAACGGAAGTTCTGAAACTTTCATATACAGCCAGTTTCTTTTCGTCTCGTTTTCCTTTGCCTGAAAAAGTATTTCCTCTTCTTCACCGTCTAACTGTATATTTTGTTCTTCAATATACACATCTTCCACATGACCAACATCATAAAAATTATTGAAATTAATCTTTCCACTGATAACCATCGCTGTGCCGGAAAGACTAAGCACGATTCCAAATAAAATCACTGCAAGCCAGTTCTTATGTTTCTCCATTCTTTTTTATGCTCCTTTCCATAAACAATATTCCATTTCCGATAAAGAACATAAACCAGAGCGGATGTGTAAGCTCCTGATCTGGATTTCCATAGATGCAAAAGCTCAAAAAAATGATCGACACCATACTTGCCAGAAGTCTTACATTTTTCCCATACTGTTGATACTTGCTGCCATTTATATATTCTACGGCACATTTCAGCATGAACACCTGATAAAGCACATACGGAACTATCATAAACCAGCCATACCGATATGTCATTGTGAGATAACTGTTATAAATTTCTGTTTTTTCACGGAATACTGTTAACCGTTTTCCATGTCCAAATAAATTCATTTTCCATAGGCACGCTTTCCAAATAACAGGCAGTTCTATGGCATCCGTGGAAATCACTCCCTGCATCTGTGTCAGGTCAGATGCATTTCTATTTTCAAGTTCCTGCCAGTCTAAAGCTGTGACCTCCTGCTCCCCTTCATACCGCACCTGTGCTCCCAGGAAAACCGTAAAATTTTCAACAGATGCCCTGACGCCGGCTGCACAGATATACGCGCACAGCACTGCAATTACATATTTCTTCCATTGTTTACAAAATAATTTCTGTGCTCCCCTGATAAGCCCTTTTCGGTTCGAAATAATACAAAAAACAGCGGAGACAGAAAACCCCACGATCCCTGGCACGTTTTCTGCCGCTCCTAAAAAATACAGGGAAACTGCCAGTCCAGCGCCATATATTACATAAGAAACATATGTATCTTCCCTTTGTAAACATCTTACCAGTTCGACCAGAAAGACCACTCCCATTAGCGCGCAGTACATTGCAAAAAACTCTGCTGACGGAAAAATTCCGTTATACCATACATCCGGCTTCTTTTGACGGAATATCATACAATATAAAACAACCGGTACAAAGTCCAGCTCCAACGCCTTTATCATAGAAACATACATTTTATATGGATGGGACATATTTCCCCATACATATAAGAAAAAGCCGACAACAGTCAGCATGACAAGTCCGGTACGCTGTAATTTCCCGGTCACAAAAAGATTCGATACAAATGCAACTCCCCATATTGCGATCCAGATATATAACAGGGGTTTGTTCCAATTTATGTGTTTTTCTTCCTTTTCCCAGCAGATTATGGAGATTAAAAGCATTAACATACACCAGACAAGTACATAATATCTATACTTGTGTGTATTCATATTCCACTGTAATACCTCCGCAAGAATCATGAAGCCAAATAAAAGCATAAATAACACTTTTACCACTGTATCACGATTTTTATTCTTTCTATGCAAAAAATTCTGTGTACTAAACAGGAAACATTCCTCATAAATATTTTCTAAGATCCTTCCTGCATCAATACTTTTCTGCTTTTTGTTTTTCTTTATTTTTTTACATCCAGCGAACTTATACCACAACACCAGCAAACAGACACAAACCACACTGCACACACAAAATCCATTTATCATGCGCTTTGCAGAAAACATTGTCTCACCGCTTCGCATCTGAATGGACGAAATCGATACATACTTTCCTTTTGCATCCCGAAATTCCAGTCCTATCCCATATATCGGTAATGTATCATCCAGTTTTATCTGGTTTTCTCCCCATATCCAGTGTATGGGCACACGAAGAATCTCTTCTTTATCCTTGTTATAACAGACGACAGATCCTTCGATCGAAGGATCTGACATATTTGTGATCGTCACACATGCATATTTCCAGTTTTCTTCTGTCCCTGTCGGGATATATTTTTTTTTGCACACCTTTCCAGTCAGATCATATCTCTGATATTGTGCATTGTACAACATTGTCCGTGAAGAAGTCCGCAGATCCGCCTGTGACAGTTCGCATATATCCCCCTCAGACAGAAACTGTGAGAAATGCACGCTTCCACCGGCATACATCAAAGCTCCCATGCTGCTGAAAGCAGCGATAATAAAAGCACTTATTAAAATCTGAATTTTTGAAAACTTTTTTTTCCCATTCATATGCCTATTCCACAATGATCTTTGTCGAATTTTTTCTTGTTTTACAGATAATTACGACAAATAAAATAATCCCTATTACCGATGCCAGAATACCCACTTTTAATCCCGGCGTACAATAACGCAATTCAATCTTATGCGCACCGGCAGCAAGCTCAACACCGGTAAAAGCCGTACACACCTGCACCGTCTCCGATTTCTTCCCGTCTACATATACGCTCCATCCGGTCGAATATGGAATTGACATACACAGCATTTTATCCTGAGGCAGTGTAATATCTCCCGAAATCCGATTTGCATCAAATGACACATTTTCAAGTGAATTCTCTGCCAATGCATCGACTCTCTCTTCAAAGTCCTGTAATGGCTGCACCTGAAATGAAAAATCGTCAAAATAAAATTTTCCTTTATTATTAAATTTCAAAATAATAACAGCATCTTCATTTTCCTGATATCCAGCACTTATACAGAAATCTTTCGTTCCTGAATAGAAACTATTATTTTCATTCCGCAGTAAAAATACATTGAAAGGTCTTTTCTCTTTATCCATCACTGTAAATGAGACTTTTCCATTTTTAGGACTCTTTCCTTTAAAACTCAATCCTTCAAAATTAACATATAACTCTCCGCCTTTTACATTTTTCACACGGACTTTCAACATCGCTCCCGCTTTACGAACTAAAATGTAATCATCCGTCACACGTATTTTTGTCGATGCCAGTTTCTCATACTCACATTTATAAGTGACCTTTTTTACCGCTGCCGTATCAAGCGATGTCTTGTACTCATCCGATACAACCGCCGCGTAAAGGAGCGTATTCTGCCGTTCTAACATCGACATCGCATCATATTCACTCTGTGTAATTACAGAATCATAGGTAAAACCGAATGGTAATGCATTGCAGTTTTTATAAACTGAATATCCATTCTGTGTCAAAACACGTTCGTCAAAACCATATGGAAGCCCGTTCTCATCTCTCTCGTCTGTCACATAATACTTTACAGAAAAAAGTGAATCCAAGACTGCCCTTTTTCCGCAATCCTTTAACTTATATCCCATAGCAGAGACCAGATTTCCCTGTGATTCGATAAATTTACTTAAATTACTGTTGATCAGGCTGTAATAATATGATGTAGATGGCACGCCCACTGCAGTTGCCGTGTTTAATATATAATGTTTCGCCTCTGTCCGGTAAAAATCATCATCATCCAGTGCATGTGCCATTCCAAGCTGGGAATTCGTGGTCAGTTCATCCATCGTTTTCTCTGAACAGCACCGCAAGATATAATTTCCAGCATCTGTACTGTAAAACAGATATGCGTTATCTGCAATACTTAAAACCGTAAAAAGAAGTACAATTCCCATTCTAAGCCTTTGCATTTTTATAATCTTAAGACCCCATACTAAAATAATCGTCGTAATGATCCCCAGTATCCCTGATGTTTTCAAATTCACAAAATGTGTCATTACCATACAGATCACAATATACAACAGCGAGATGATGGTAAGGACTATTTTTTCGCACTGCATCAACTCCACAAACTCCGGCAGCATCTTTGCGATCGTAAACGAAACCAGTACACTTAAAATAAAGCAGTACCGGAGAGAAGAATAAGACATGCCATTCATCACATTTCCTGTAATTTTCAACGACAGCAGTAAGAATGTGACGACATACCCCATTTTAAGTATACTGTTTTCTCTTTTTTTCAGGAATAACAATATAACTGCCGGTATCGAGAATGTTAAGAATCCAAAGATCAGTCCCAATGCATCTTCGTTGGTTGTGAACCCACCAAAGAGCATTACATAATATTCCCATTTTTCATAAAGCAGTGAGAAATTTGAATGATTGCCCATTCGATTTGCCGACAGTGTCGCATAAATAACAGGGATCAGTGCTGCAGCTGCCATCATAACAGCAACCAAATAGTACATCAAAAATGTGACAAAGACTTTCCCGACCTTGTTCCACTCAAATTTTTTTAATACACAAAAATACTCAAATACCGCATATACCGCCATCAGAATACTGAGTATATAAAAAAAGTAAAAGTTACTGACTGCCGCAAATGCCACGGAGAGCATAAACCATTTTGGTTTTCTTTTTTCATATACCTTATCGATTCCTATCATGATCAACGGCAGAAAGATCATAGCATTCACAAAGTATGGATGTCTTACACCATAGTATAACACATAGCCGCAAAATGCATAATTCAGACTTCCGATCATACTGGAAAATTTTTGATTTCCTCTGTGAACGCTATACATATAAAAACAAATACCTGCCGTAAAGGATCTGAGAATAATTAATGCCCAGTACAAATATTCCATATACCGCTGTGGTACAAACACTGCAAGTAATGCAAACGGATCCCCTATCACATAATAGTGAAGTGTATCATATACATCCGATCCGTATTCCAGACAAAAATCCCACAGAGGAATCGCCAGACGATGTTCAAACAACACGCCTTTTACAATTTCTCTCAAATACCTTCCATAGTAGACAAGTGCACTCAGATGCTGTTGAACTCCGTCATTGCGAAACAGCGGCAGCCTGTCATATTTCACAAACCAGCCATATACAAACATACAACTTATCAAAAATGCTCCTGTGTAAATGGAAAGCATTTTAAAATTTTCTCTGCGTTCTTTTTTGTCCATTGGTCTTCCTCCAGCTAATTCTCCATCAGCTCCTTTATTTTCGCTACAATACGTTCACTGGCATGTCCATCTTCCATACAGCCACGTTCTTCCAGAAATCGTTTTGTATCCTGCGCATACTTATCCTCATCAAAATTCTTAATACATTTTGCAAGTTCTGTACTGTTTTTAGCAATTGGAAATGGTGTCGTCTCAATCGGATAATAAAATCCTCTCTGTTCTTTGAACTCGTCTAGTCCGATTTCAATTAAAAATCCTGGTTTACCAGAAAGAACATAATCAAAGATCCAACTGGAGTAATCTGTCACGCCAGCATCTGCTGCTACGAGTAACTCCTGCATATCCTCATATAATGTTCCATTTGAGACATAGGATGGCAGTCCTCCCAGCCATTTGACACTCTGTTTTTTCAAACGGTTATGTAAACGGACTACGATCTGCCATTCACCACCAAAACGTTTTTCCAATGCCTTTTTAATCAGCTCATAATTTAATGCCTGATAAGATTCGTTCACATTATCTCTGTGTGTCGGTGCAAAAAGAAATATTTTTTTATCCTTTGAAATGTTCAGCTCACGATACACTTTATTCCTGATCTTCCCTTTTGCCGCATCATCCTTAAAGAACACATCATTTCTGGCATGTCCTACAAGAAGAGACGGCACCGTCTTCCAATAAGCAGTTCGGAATACTTCGGTTTCAAAGCTGCTGTTTGATAAAAGGTAATCCACCGTTTTCTGGCATGTTTTAGACAGGTGTTTCCATCCAAGTCCCATAACCACATCACCATCAAGTCTTTTGATCCCCAGTGAACCGTGCCATGTCTGCAGCAGATACTGATTCTGTTTTTTGGTGGCATGAAGTCTCTCTACAATATTCGTGTTCTCAATAATCACTTTCGCAGATGCGAGTTCTTTATAAAATTCTAATGTATTGTGTTTTACAAAATGCAATCCCAGCGGATAATCACTCGTAGGCAAAGCAGTTTTTACGTCCCATACCAGTTCCCAATCCAGATCCTGCTTTATAATTTCCTCAGCAATCATTTTGGGATTACATGTATAATCTCCCTGAAATGTCAAAAACATTATTTTATTGTTCTGTACCAGTGTTGTCTTTGCAATGATATATTTTATGAACATATCTACCGGATAATCAATAACCCTAACAATATTATCCAGCAGTAAAAAAACATATTTTATAATAAACCTGCAAAAATTATATATTAATTTAATAATACCATTCATGAGCATTTGGGCACAGTTTAATACAGTAACAAAAAAACCATCCTGCACCACTCTCTTCATAAATCCTCTTCCAATTTTCTGAATCATCTTTATATCCCTTCGTTATTTATTTATTCCCGCAAGAAATTTTTCAAGATACTCTTTTGTCAATGCTTTCAGTTCATTCCGTCTTTCTCTATCATATCCATCATCAAAACTCTTTTCCATCGCATCAATTACAGCTTCTATATGTAATTTCTCTTCCGGGAAGAAATTACCAGTTTTTCCAATCACTTCTGAAAATATCTGTAATTTTTCGCTCCAAATCAGTCCGACAACCGGTACATCCAGTGCGTATGCCGTAATACACGCATGAAGTCTCGCACCAAATACACATTTAAACTGTCGGATCATCTGCAAAAATTCCATCGTATTATTCGGAGCCGGCAGCATCTTATGCGGATTTTTACATTCCAATGCTTTTAACAGTTTATTTCCAAATGCCTGATCCGCCTTCATACCATTTGAAAATAATACCCAGTTCCATCCCTTTTCTTCAATAGATATAATTAACTTTTTATAGAAATTAAGCAACTCAAACTCTGATAAAGTATTCCCGTATGCCTGAAACACACGTCCTCTGATAATATTTATTCCAATTATATTATTATGACCTTTACGTTTCAATGAATAGCATTCCGGTACCCATAATGCCGGATCACCAACTCTTGCTGTCATAATATCAGGATTCTCAATATATAAGTTTTCCAAGGTATCTACGTCATCTCTTGTCGTAATTACTTTTACACAGTCTTTATTAATTGCAGCCTTTAATTTCTGACATCGTATATCATTCTCATCATATCCCTCTATTCCTACACCGTTCATCATAACAGGAATATTATTTTTCTCCGCTATTTTAATAATCTGTTCTACATAATAATTCAATCCCTGCGTACGGAACTTCAAGAATCCTCCACCAGCAAATACAATTGCATCCACCCCCTGCAGATCCTTGCGAAAACGTTTGTTGATTTTTAACCACCACATTAAATATTCATACTTATAACGAAACCGGCTATGATTCTCATAACTAAATAAATACGATGATAATTTTATCATCGCTTTTGATGCCATAACCTGAATTGCATCCAATTTACTAAATGTGTTCAGACGTGGATTCACATCAACTTCTACAATTGATACTTCCGGCTCAATCTGTCTAATAAGATATTGAGTTGCTTCACACAATATATTGTCCCCTGCATTTTTGATTGCATATAACCCAACAACTGCAATTTTTTTCATTCTATCCATTCCTCCATTTATCTAGCAACTCTATGATTCCGAGTCCATATATGCTTCATATTTATCCAATACTTCATCTGCATCACCAAACATCATGATCTTACCATCTTCCATCCACATTACTTTTTCACATAATCGTCTTAATGTACCAATACTATGTGAAACAATTACCACAGTTCGGTCTTCATCAGCTATTAATGATTTCATTTTTCTAAGACTCTTTTTCTTAAATCGCTGATCACCTACACTCAGCACCTCATCAATCAGCATAATGTCTGTTTCAAGTATTGCCGTAATGGAAAATGCCAATTTTGAGTACATACCACTTGAATATGTGCGCACCGGCATATCAATAAATTTTCCTAATCCTGCAAATTTTATAATTGCAGGCATCTTCTCTCTGACCTCTTGTTCAGAAAATCCTAGCAACATACCCGAAAGCATGATATTTTCCCTTCCAGATAACTCTTTCTGAAATCCCACACCAATTGCCAATAGAGATATTGAATTTCCATAAGTTTCTATCGTCCCCTCATCAGGTGAAAAAATACCTGCCAAAGCGCGCAGCAACGTAGATTTTCCACTTCCATTTTTGCCAATAATTCCCAATATCTGCCCTTTTGGTACTTCAAATGAAATACCTCTCACAGCCTCAAATGTTTCTCTTTTATTTTTTTTCAACTTGAGAAAATTTTTTTTAATCGAATAAGACCCCAAGCTCTTATACCTTATTCTTAAGTTTTCAACTTTAATTGCAATTTCATCCATACTTATATTACCTTCACATAACTGTTTTCATTCTTATATATCGTGTGGATACCTAACGCTGTCAAAACGATACCAATTCCAATCCAACTTACAATCCCAAGTAATTCTGGTCTTTCTCCATATAATAGACATTTTCTCATTGAGGATATCAAAAATGCCATTGGATTAAATTTTTCAAGAAACAACGCCAGCTCTGGGTGTTTTGCTCCTATACGATGTTCTATTGAGAACATGATACCCGTCAAATAAAAAATAAAACGCAATACTATATTTACCACATTTGCCAAATCTTCTACATAAACACCAAAATGTACAAGAATTGTCATCAAACCAAAATTAACAATCCACATACATATCAGTATTGGAATCGCATAAAAGACATTCCAACTAAGTGGTATCTGATAAAATATCATAAGAATAATCACAATTCCAAATGATACCAGCATCTTAAATCCGTTTACCATCATCTTAGATTCAATCAAAATAAACTTTGGAAGATATACCTTAGAAATAATAGATTTATTTTTCTTTACCATCCTGACACTATTTTTCATATTTTGATTAAAAAATGTCCATAAAGTCAAACCAACATAGATAAATGCTGTAAAATATTTTTCCCTTGCATCAAACACAAAGCCAAATATAAATGCATAGATCAACATCATGCAAAACGGTTCTAAAATCCACCATATCCAATTCAAATATGAACCTGCCACTTCTGCCTTTAGTTCCGCCTTAGCAGAGTATACAGCATATCTGTAATATTTCTCCATATCGTTAATAAAACGTTTCATCTCCACTACTCCACTTCATTTTGTGCCATACTCTGCATCAATCGTTTTGCCATATCATTCATATTCATTAACGGTTTCCATCCAAGAGTCGATATCTTATCCGAATTTAACCTTAAAACACTACTTGGTGCATATCCATATTTATTACTATCCTCTGGAATATCAAAAACAAGTTTTGAAGTTGAATTTTCACTCACACTTACAAATATTTCTGCCATTTCCCTAATACTGCAAAATGTATCCATATTGGCCACATTATATGCTTCGCCTTTGTTTCCATGTGTAAGTAATGTTAAAATTCCTGCAATCGCATCACTTATATAACAGTAACAATTTGCTTTTTCTCCCCTTGTATGCAATACAATATCTTTTTTTTCAATTACACTACGCGCAAATTGAGCAAACACACGGTTTTCATCTTTTGCAATGCCAGCTCCAAACGTCTGCGCAAGGCGTGCTATTTTTACATTTACATTATACTCACTTGCAAAAGCAGCACACAAACATTCTGACATTCGCTTTCCTTCTGAATAACTGCTACGTATTTCCAAAGGATTAATATACCCTAGATCAGTTTCTTTCACTTCCACCTGTTCTTTGGGCATTATCCCGTATACTTCCATGGATGAAAGATATACCATACTTTCCATTTTGCAACGCTCTGCAAATTGTAACATATTCCGTGTTCCCTGTATTGCAGTCATAATGGTCTCTACCGGCTGTTCCACCATCATCCTTGATGCAGTAACACTTGCTCCATGTATCAGATAATCCGCAATTATATTTTGGGGAACTGGTTCTAAAATATCTGTTACCACAAAAGCAAGTTGATCATTTGCCTCACCTGCAAAAATCGCTTTTGCTTTTTTTTCATTGCGTACAAACGCCAATACTTTTAAATTCAAATTATATTTTTTATCTGCAGCAAGCAATGCAAACACACACATTTTCCCTATCAGTCCAGTTGCACCAGTGACCGCTATCGTTTTTCCATGAAACTGTTTCCAATCTACGCTGTCTACATTTATAATATTCTGAACATCCTCATTCACAACTGTATCACACATTATTTTAAACATACCAATCCTCCCGATTCGTAAACTTTGGACAAAACAAACCTATATGTGAAACTTTTATTTTCTGTACTATTCTTCTTTATCACGCTTATAATAATTTATTTTAGATCTCATCTTATCTGTCAGTCCAAAACCGAACGCCTGCTCATTCTCTTTATAACTTAGAAGCGCACGAAACATATATACATCAACCGGTGTTGTCACCTTAATATTTCCTCTGTTTCCTTCCACTAAATAAGTACTTTTTCCAATTGTTTTCATAATTGTACAGGAATCTACAAGATTTGTATATTCAGGATTATCTTTCCTTACAATGTCATGTGCTTTAATAATATCATCCAGATAAAAGCTTTGCGGAGCCTGTGCAGTATAACACTCCTGTCTATGCGGCAGATTATCTACCGTCTTCCCCCCATCCTTGCTGATTAGAACTGTTTCATAACACAAATTAGACGTGATTGCACTTCCATGTTCTTTTACAGATGCAATATTCTTAGAAATCACATCATATCCGATAAAAGGTCTTACGCCATCATGAATAAGTACGATGGAATCCCCCGGATTTTCTTCTTTTGCTTTTTTCAGAGCACGATATATTGAATCCTGAGCTGTTGCCCCACCGGATACAATTCCTGCAAGTTTATTAATATGGAATTCTGTTGCAAGTGCCCACACATATTCAATATATTCTTCTAACACCGCCAAATAAATTTTATCAATTTCATGATGTTCTTCAAATAAACTTAGTGTATGCACTAATATTGGTTTTCCATTGATCTCCAAAAACTGTTTAGGAACACCTGCCCCCATTCTTACACCGCTTCCACCAGCAAAAACAATCGCAATATTCATCTGTTTTCCTCCATCTGTTTATATATTATTATCTACATATACTCTCTATATATTTTACCACAGTTTCTGATGCTTCCCCTGTCTCACAGGATTTCAACATATCGTGATGTCTTCTGGCAATCCCATACCAGTCATATCGTTCCATATTACCTATGATATCATATAATTCATCCGATTTTACAGCGTAAGGGTATTGCCATTTGTCTATATCCTCATAAAAACCACGCATTTTCCTGTATCGTTCTAAATCTGGAACATATAAAAAACATGGCCGGTTCAAAAAAGAATAATCCCATATCGATGAAGAATAATCTGTGATAAGCATGTCTGCCGCCCCTAATAACTCCTGCATGTCCGGATACTCATTCACATCCTTCACATAACTGTTTTCCTGCATATCTCCATCCGTTTCATAGCGATGCAGCCGCTCCAAACATACCCATTCCTGTCCTGTTACTTTTTTAAGAAGTAAGACTGTTTTTTCTAGGTCAAGCTTTTCGTATGTTTCATTTTTCCGATATGTAGGCGCATACAATAAAATTTTCTTTTCTGAAGAAATGCCACACCCTTCTTCTACATTTTTTCTTGCCCTGTCCGTCTCTCCATTCACCAGAAAATCATTTCTCGGCATGCCGCAATGTAAAACTTTCCCCTTAAAATGAAATGCCCCACGTATTACATAACGACAAAATTCTTCACTACTGGTCACAAATATACCGGTATTTTTTCCTGCCAATGCATTTCTTTTATCAATCAGGTGTTTCAGATATCCTTCTCCCGTATCCAGTTTTTTATATGCGCCGCCACCATGCCATGTATTAATTACTGTCTGTTTTTTTCGGAATGTCACCCACGGGACATACGAACCATTTGTGATGACCACATTTGATGTTAACAAATAAAAAAAACATCTGATTGAAAAATGTGTCACCAGACGTACATTCTCATCCCTAAAAAACTGATATTTTTCCGGACATCTGACTGCCCATATTATTTCATAATTGTCTTTTGTCTGTTTTTTCAAACACTCATATATATATTTCGGATTGCAGGAATACTCCATATAATTACCGCCTGTAAGGCTGGTAAACATGATCCTGTTTTTCTTTATTCTAAAAATATGAAAGGGAAGAAAACACAGTTTTGCAATATATGCCACTAATATTTTCTTCCATTCTGCAATAATTTCTGCCATATTTATTTTTCCTTAAATGCTGACACACACAGCATATATTTCATACCGAAAATAATTTTATCACAAACCATAGGACACCGCAAGTACATCCCTCCCCTGCATCCTATAATCTCCTGATAACTGCTGCCCAGGTATTGACGCACACATAATACGCTGCTTTGAAGAAAGAGAACTTCTCCACGTTGCGGTATAATTTCCATTTCCCCCACACCGCATCTAATTTATTTCCAGAATAAGCTCCCTTATGACGGCAGTATATGGTAAGGATTTCGTCCAGACCATATGCCACAACTCCCGTTTTCATGATCTGCATCCAGGTGGCTGCATCTTCCAGCCTGACATTCTCGGGCATATAGATGAGTGCCGTATTGATCTGATTACGGTCTAACACTGCTGTGCTCGGTGCGATCGTTGAACTTCTTAAGATTTCTTTGTAGCCGACTCTCTCCGGCGCGTGTGCAACTGTTCCGCTGCGGACGGCATTTGCATCCGCAAATTCATAGCTGGTAAAGCTGAACGGGTAATTTCCTTTTTTCATAAATGAAATCTGCTTTTCTAACTTTTGCGGCAGCCAGAAATCATCCGCATCCAAAAAGGCAACATATTGTCCCGATGCATGACGAAGTGCAAGATTTCTCGCACCTGCAGGTCCCGAATTTTTTTCACAGTAAAAGCAGTGGATCCGCTCATCTGTATAGCTTTTCATAATATCTCTGCTCTGATCGGTCGAACAGTCGTCTGCCAGCAGCAGCTCCCAGTTTTCATAGGTCTGTGCCAGGATACTGTCCACTGTCCTGTGCAAAAAGTTCTCTGCATTGTAAACCGGAACAATAATACTGACTTTTCCTTCATTATACATCTATCTCACACCTGCTTCTTATCGTTGTCTGCACTTTCATTACGCAATGCATTACTTTGATACTCATCTACACCTTCTGTCTTATCCTTTTTAAACAGGATCTTAACTGTCAGAAGGATCAGTTTCAGATCCAGCCAGAGTGAATAATTCTCGATATATTTAATATCCAGACGCACTTTATCATAAGGAGTCGTGCTGTATTTTCCATATACCTGTGCATATCCGGTCAGTCCGGCTTTGACTTTTGTGCGCAGTGCGAACTCCGGAACGACTTCCACATATTTATCTACAACCGTCTTCCACTCCGGTCTTGGTCCCACCAGAGACATTTCACCCTTTAAAATGTTAAACAGCTGCGGGAGCTCATCCACATGGGCTGCACGGATCACTTTTCCGACCGGAGTCACCCTCGCATCATCTTTTTTGGTGATCTTGCTGTCTGCAGCATGAACTGACATACTGCGGAATTTTAGCACCATGAAAACTTCATTGTCTCTGGTGTATCGCGGCTGTTTGAAAAATACCGGACCCCCGTCATACAATTTGATACATATTGCTATGATCAGCATGATTGGGGATGAAATGATGATCCCGATCAGGGAAAATACTATATCCTCAATTCTTTTAAAGAATCTCTGATCGATCGTGAGTCCCTCATTGCGAAGCAGCAGCAACGGGGAATCAAACAGGTGAATATCATCTGCCGCACTTAAAAGGATATCTGAAATCTTAGGTGTGACATAGGTACGGATGGACTCCTGATAGCAGTATTTCATAATCTGGTTTCTCGCCTCTGCAGGCAGATCACACAGCACCACCGCTTCGTATTCCTTCGCCATCGTATATAATTTAACATATCCGATCTTATAACTTACGGACATACAGATATTATACTTATCTTTTCTTGAATTAATCTTCGCGATCAGATCATCCGGCGGATAATTGCCATAGATAACCAGCATTCTTCTTGGCGGATAAAGCCTCTGGTATAAACTTCGCACCAGCATGGTCCAAATAATACTGAATACGATCTCGATCGCTGCCATACATACCAGCGGGTACACCGATACATAGCTTCGCACTGCTAAAACGACAATAAAATATTCCACAACCGCACTCATAATAATTGCCAATGCATGTGAACTGAATATATCGGAAGCTTCCAGATACCCAATATGAAAACCACCCAGACTCTGCGTAAAGAAAAATGCCAGTAAAACATACAGTCCGATAACTCCCCAGTGACCACGTTCTCCAAATTTATTGGTCATCAATGGATTATAGTAGACGAACCAGACGTATGAAAAACACATCATCTCAAAAAGAATCATGATTAAGTTCGCACAATAATTCAATAAATGTTTATAGCCTTTTCTTTTTTTCATATCTTCTCTTTTCAATCATTGTTCATGGCAACAGATCTGCTTTTGAAGCATAGGATCCATTGTCTATATACCGGCGTATTATACCAAAATTAGCTGTTCTTTGCAAGTTTTCCCGCCATAGAATCCCCATTCTGTGGCATGTATTCTATGACATGCCAAAAGGCTGTAGAAAATGTTGTCTCCATTTTCCACAGCCCTTCTGTTTTTTCCCTGATTATTTTTATAAACTATTCATGATCCGAAGCAGCTTCGTACCATAATCTGCATCTGCTGCCCAGCCTTTTCCATACGGATTCTGCGGAATTGCAAGCCATTCGACATATCTGGCTGTTCCACGCGATACATACTGAAAACGGGTATCCACACATGCATTATTCAATCCCTCGGTACTTGCATACGCTTTCAAGTGCTGTACCTGTGCACGGAGTCCGGTTCTTACGTCTGCGTAGGTTTCCCCCGCAGCACCGCCACCGACTGCACCGAGTCCGCCAAAGTTGCACTGGCTCGCCTGCACATCACCACCGAATGTGAGTCCACCGGTCTCTAACATCACCTGTGCAAACAATACATCCGCTCTTACACCCTCTGCATCTGCCTCTTCTTTTAAAATCTTAAAGAACGCTTCCGCGGAATCTGCTCCCTTGTCACGGTAAGAATCTGCCGGGAATGTATATCGTTTATTATAATAAGATACCATCTGATCTACCGTCACACTGCTTGTACCCATGATCTCATGAGCTGCTGCTTTTGATTTCACCGCTGACCATGGACCATACATACGGATTCCGCTGCTTAAGTCCTTATATGCTCTTACTTTATAGTAATAGGTTGTTCCCTGTGTCAGATTACTGTGTGTAAAGGAAGTTGCACCGGAAGTCTGTAACGTGGTATAGCTTCCTTTTTCACTGATTGCACCGGCAAGTTCATAACCGCTTGCATTATCCACACTGTTCCAGGAAATATTTAATACATTGTTGTCTCCCAATGTAATAGAAGAAATACCTCCCTGTTTCAGAACAGGAACCTGTGCTACATTACTGTAACTTCCTCTGCCTGCACTTCCCTTGATCTTGTAGGTTGCAGCGATTTTGTAATAATAAGTATTTCCGCTCTTTACGCCCTTATCCGTGTAAGTCAGTGTAGATCCAGATGAAATTGAAGCGATCTTTTCAAATCCACTGTTTGACTTGCTGCTCCGGTAAATATCATACCCCTGTGCTTTTGAAACTTTCTTCCAGCCAAGTGTGACCTGATTTTTGCTGTCACTTGTGATCTGGGAGAATACCACCTGTTTGATCGTCCATGCCTTCTGTACTTTTGAGAAAGATGCCACACCGTTTTTAGCACTGTTGCTCTTATATGCACGAACCTGATAATAGTAAGTTTTTCCGGCTTCTAAGGTTTTATCCTCATATTTTTTCGTATTTTTACCTTTGACCTGTCCGACCTTTTTATAACCACTGTCTTTTGACGTACTCCGGTAAATCTGATATCCGTTTGCCCCATCCACGGCTTTCCATTCCAGTCTTACGGAAGTACTTCCGGTTGCCTTGACTGCTGTAATGGATGTAGTTTTTAATGTCTTTGCTGACACAACTGCGGAATCACCGCTGTATCCTTTTTTACCATTTACCTTGTTGATCGTCTCTACCTTATAATAATAGGTCTTTGCAGTTTTTACATTTTTATCCTGATAGGTTGTTTTATTCTTTCCATTTACGGTCGCAATCACATTATAAGTACCATTCTTTGACGTACTGCGTTTGATACGGTAGCCGTAGGCACCGCTCACTGCTCCCCAGTTTACTTCAATCTGATTGCTTCCATTTGAAACAGCATACTTGATCTTCGTCTTTTTCGCAGTTCTTCCTTCCACGGATGCTGAATCACCACTGTAGCAGATATTGTCTCCTGTCTTTACCATCGTTTCAACTGTGTAATAATAGGTCTTTCCTGCTTTTACACTGGTGTCTTTGTAGCTGGTCGTGTTTCCGGATTTAATCGTCTTAACAACTTTGTAAGTACCATCTTCATCGGTACTTCGTTTGATGCGATAACCATAAGCTCCTGTAATCTTATTCCACTTGATCGTCAAGGTCTTTTCATTTGTGGAAACGATCGAAGTGATCTTTGTACGTTTTGCAGTTTTTCCTGCCACCGCGTCTGATGCACCGCCGTATCCTTTTGTACCGCTGTTGACATTATATGCTTCGACCTTATAGTAATAGGTCTTTCCTGCTTTTACAGTATCATCTGTGTAGGATGTTGTCTTTTCTCCTGATACTGTATCTATTTCACTATAACCACTATCTTTCTTTGTGCTGCGGGAGATGATATATCCCTTTGCCCCACTTACCTTTTTCCAGGAAATTTTTAATACTTCCTCATCCGAGGATGTGATTCCTGTAATTTTTGCTTTTGCAAGTGTCTTTGCAGATTTTGTGGAAGAATATGCACCGACACCCTGTCTGCCATTGTTTGTATTGTAAGCCTGTACTTTGTAGGTATATGTTTTGTTATTGGATTTTACAGTATCTGTGTAAGTGAGTGTACTGCCGGATTTTACCGTGCCAATCTGATAAAATTTACTGTCACTGCTGTCCTGACGATAGATCAGATATCCCTCTGCTTTAGAAACCTTTTTCCAGGTCAGGGTAATCTTCTTTCCACTCTTTGCCTTGATCTTTGTGAGGTTTGTTTTTCCTAATGCCACACCTGAGATGGGTTTAGAATACTCTCCTGCAGTTCCATCGTTAAATACCGGACGGACCAGATAGTAATATTTTGTCCCTGCCTTTACGGTATCATCAATATAAGATGTAGCATCCGATACTTCGTCAATCTTAGGATAGTTTGTATCATTCACAGTATTACGATAAATTTCATAATAATCGACATTATCGAGACCTGTCCATTTTAATCTAAGACTACCATCCGCTCTCGACTGCGTGTAATTGAGCGTTACGGTCTTTGCTCCTTTTGTCAGTCCGAAATACTCTGCGATCGCAGTTGCATCTGCAACCCCGAGTGCCTTTAATTTTTCATCAGAACTTAAATATGTATAATAATCATTTGCATTGTCCAAAAAGGCATGCTCGATGATCAGACCAGGAATGCCATTATTTTTACAACGACGGATCAGACCGTAATAATCTGCTGCAGAACCATCCGGATATTTATCATAAGATGCATTTCTAATCAAAGTTCCACGATAATTCAATCCAAGTGCTGCCAATTTATCGCATATTTTCTTTGCAAGTGCCTGTCCATTGCCTCCTACTTGTGCATTATAGTTGCTGTTCGGATAATAAACTTCCACACCTCTCGCTGTTCCGTTTGCAGTATTTAAATGGAAACTTACTAACACATTTGCTCCCACATTCTTTGCAAGGTTTGCACGGGCATCCAGACATGCAATATTATCTCCGCCGCCTGCCGGACAGCTTGCACTCTCTCTTGTCATATAAACAGTAATACCATTATAGGTAGATAATTCTTCTTTACAGTATGTGGCGATCTTAAGTGTCAGATCCGCTTCCTGTACTCCAAAACCGGATGCTCCTGCATGGGTGCCATCATGTCCCGGATCGAGTACGACTTTCACATTACTGTTCGCACCTTTTAAGTTATCTGCAACACTGGCGACAGCCTCTGAGATTCCCTGCTCCAGCACATTTTCCACAGTGTTTTCGGAAATAACTTCTCCATCTGCGCTCATAGTAACAACATCAGCATCCACATCCGCATAGGCATCTTCATCATAAAGTACCTGATCCGGGTTCGTCTCTGCCTGTTCATTGACACCAAATCTTACATCCATGCCAAGGTCTGATAGCAGGATTTCCTGTTTTGTTTTCTCCTGTGTAAACTGCACGGAAGTGATCTGATACTCTCCTGCCTGTCCATTTTCAGAAAAATCCATGGTAAAACGGATCATATCCTCTTCTCGGCCTGCCGCTTTGATCTGATAGGTTTTTCCGGTAGTCAGATTCTGATAATTTAAAATAACATCAGAAATCTGCTCCTTCCCTGTTCCAAGGCTTAAAACCACATTCTGGGTGCCCGGTGTTTCGACATACGGGGACTCTACCATCATATAGTTCATTTCTGCTGCCTGGACTGTTTCTGTCTCAGTCTCAGTTTCTGTTTCCGTACTTTCTGTCTCGATCGTTTCCGTCTCGGCCGGCTCCTCTGTCTCCGTTTCAGCCGTTTCCGTCTCTGCGGTCTCTGTTTCCGTACTTTCTGTTTTGGTCGTTTCTGTCTCGGCCGGTTCTTCTGTTTCCACTGCCCCGGTCTCCGTTTCCGCAGTCTCTTCTGTTTCCATTACTCCGGTTTCCGTCTCGGAAGACTCCCCCGTTTCCGTTGTCTCTGATTCGGATGATGTTTCCGTCTCATCATTTTCCGTTTCAGATGCCTCTTCTGTCACAGCTGCCTCTTCCGCTGATGACGTTTCCATTGCCTGCGTGCTTTCTGTCTGGACTGCGCCATCTTCTGCCGCACGCACATCTGCCGGCAGTGCTGTCATACTCACGCAGACTGCCATGATTACTGCTAAAATCCGTTTTTTCATTTTCCTGTTATCCTCTTGTATATTTACTGATGTCTTTGCACTTCACATCTGCCGTTTATTTTATCATAAAACTAACCCGTTGAATATATCTTGCCAGAATTTTCATAAAATCTTAAAAATACTCCGGCAGGATGATCCCGCCGGAGTATCTCTTTTCACATCTATTTTGCTTTTGTCTTTACGGAAACAACGGAAGAATAACTTCCATATACTTTCTTTCCATTCACTTTGCGGTATGCACGGATCTTATAATAATAGGTCGTCGATTTTTTCAATTTACCGTTTTTGTAAGATGTCGTACTACCTTTGGATATGGTCTTTACTTTACTATATTTTCCATCTTTACTGTTGCTGCGGTAGATCTCATAACCGCTTGCACCTTTTACCTTTGACCAGGTCAGTTTTACATTCTTTGCATCCGACGCTTTTGCCTTTAACGTCGTCTTTGCCGGAACCGCCTTTGCAGATTTTACATTCGAAAATCCATTGGTCTGTTCTCCATTCTGTGTCTTAACAACCGTCTTGATCTTATAATAATATGTTTTTCCGGTTTTTACACTGCTGTCTGTCCAGGAACTGGTGCCCACATTGTCGATGGTTTTGATATTCTGATAATCTCCATCCTTTGCTGTACTGCGGTAGATCTGATAAGAAGTTGCAGCCGGTACAACTTTCCATGAAACTTTCAGTTTATTGTATGCTGTCGATTTTACGGATGTTACGCTTGTTTTTCTGTTCTCAATCTTATTGACGCAGAGTGTGTACTCTTTTTCCACTGCATTTTTCGCATATGCCTGTACTTTCAGATAATAGGTTCCCTTGCTTAATTTGACAGCAGGTGACTCTGTATAAGTACTGCCGGCATAACAATAGATATGATCATAATTCTGATAAAACCGCTTGCCATTTGCATTATATAATGTCACATACCAGCTTCTTCCCGCATCATTGATCTTCTCATGTGCCAGGCTGAAATTGATATACTGCGCTTTTGTGAGTGTAAAGCGATAGCAGTCTTCATCTGACGTATATCCTGTGATCACACCGTTTACCGCTTTGCCGACTTTTATGTTATCTGCCGAAGCCCAGTCACCGTTGTTCTCTGTCTCCCAGCCGGAAGCCGCTTTCTGTGTCATGCAGATCGTATAGTCGCCGGTATAAAGTGTAGATGCCTGGCTGACGCATACATAATATTCCCCGGCAGCCAGTCCTAATTTACATGAGGTAAAGGATGTCTCTGTTCCTGTGCTTGTAAATTTATAAATTTCACTGTTATCCTTATTGTAAAGCACAACATTGTAACAGCTTGCCGTGCTCTGGTTGTTTTTATGTCCGAACTTCAACTGCAGATACCCGGCTTTTGACATTTTGATCTTGTAATAATCTTTGTCTGAAGAACTGCTGATACTTCCATAATAGGTTTTTCCGTTCTTCACACTGTTTGCAGTAGCAGCCGAATCATTCGACTCCACCTCTCTGTCACCAGCCGTCTTTGTTTTGATGCATACGTCATAGTTTACCGGATAACTGGTACCGCTTAATAATGTTCCTGCTGAATTTCCGGTTCCTGCAATTTTGACATAATACTCACCTTTTGGCAGTCCGAGATTCGGTGTGGAAACACTGGTATCCCCGCCGCGGATGTTTGTAGTGTAAACTTCTGTATACTGATCTTTATCTACCTTTCGGATCACACTGAACACAAACATATTTGTGGTCTCCTGACCGCTCACAACCGGATGCGTCAGTTTCACATTGATGTAACCATTTGCAGAAAGTGTTGTCTTAAAATAATCCACATCACTGTAGGTACGGATGTCGCCGCTGTACGTGATACCGGAAACAGCCGTATTGGCAATATCGTAAGTATCATTGCTCTCGCTCTCCCAGTTGTCTGCGTTTGTCCAGGAAGCATTCAGCTTGTAGGTTTCTCCGTTTGTCCCATAGATTGCAAATGATCCAGACGCATTCAGATATGTTACGCCCGACACTTTCAGATAATAAGTTCCTGCCGCAAGTCCGAAATTGACAGACTCTGTTTTCTCCTCATCCGTCCTGCTCGTCATTGTATAGATCGTATTTCCAGAAGCATCGCAGACTGCTACACTGTAAATATCCGTTGCGAGCTTACTGCTCACTTTATCATGCTGTAACTGAAATGAAAGATATCCTTTTGCAGCCGATGTAATCTTGTAATAATCGGTATCAGAAGTAGAAGAAATACTTCCTGTAATCGTCTGTCCAAGTTTCGTATAATTGTCTGCTGTGGAAATGGAGTCATTTTGTTCCGTTTCACAGTAAATATCTTCATACTGTACACTAAAGCTGTAATCGCTTGATCCTATCGTAAGCACTCCACGTCCGGTAACCTGCACATAATAGGTACCGGCTTCCAGTCCTATCTTCGCCGTCTGATTCTGTGTATCCTGAAGACCGCTGTTCACAGAAACCATTCCGCCAAACTGATCTGCAATAAAATCAATTTTCCAGGCTGGGCTGTTGCTCGTACTCGATAAATTTGCATGTGCAAATTTCAACTGCACCATACCTGCCTTGCTCATCGTAAATTTATACCAGTGTGTAACTGATTTTCTTGATGTCGTTGCTTTGTAAGTTGTATTTAATCCGATAGATGCCGCCGTTGCATAAGTACTTCCCGGTGTCACGTTCCCGTCTTTCCTTACAACTTCCTCGCTCTCTTCTGTTTCCGTGTCCTCAGATTTCGTATCCCCGATAACCGATTCTGTATTTTCCGTTTCGGTCATCTCAGAATTTTCCACTTCCTGCGTACCTTCGGTTGTCTCGGAAATTTCCGTCACTTCGGTACTTTCTGTTGCCTCAGTATCCTTCACACTTTCCGTATTTTCGGTTGTCTCGGACTCGTTTTCGGTACTGTCAGTTTCCACCGCCTCAGAAGTGTTCTCTTCCCCGTTATCCTCTGTGTCTTCGCTCTCTGCTGTTTCAGAATCATCCAGCGCTTCGGTGTTCTCTGCTGTTTCCGGATTCTCTGTCAGTTCCGTCACTTCTGTTTCATTCTGCCCGCCGGCTGCATATACCACCTGCTCTGCCGGGACCGCCGTCATACACAGGCTCAATGCCATAAGCCATGCGGCAATTTTCTTCCCTGCCTGATGTCTTTTTTTCATCTGGATCTTCCTCCTTGTTTTCTTTGTGCATTTCATTTTCTATTCTCTAAAATATACCGTATAATCATCTGTCTGCCCATAATATGTGTATCCAGCCTCCTGCATTTTTTTCTGATCATCATAGGATTTTTCCAAAACAATACAGTTGCTGCCATATTTTTCCGCAACTTCCAACTGATGTTCTACCGCATCAGGAACTGCCACAATTGTTTTACATTCTTCAATAAATTCTTTTTCTTCTTCCTCTTCAAATGTATAATCATCCTGTATCATATGATTGATCAGATCCTCACCGTATAACAACTGCACCGATTCATTTATTTCACGAATCCAGCTGCATACTTCCCTGGGGGCGATCATATTTTTAATATCATGATTTTCTTCGCGTAATAAAGAATCCAGCTCAACCACCTTATCCGGCACTTTATATTGATTTTCTATCACCTGTATTTTAGGCTGTGTAAATAAAAAATACATACTTAAAATTACAAATCCCGCACATCCGGTCAGGCACAATGCTTTTGCCCATATATGCTGATATCCTGATGTCAATTCTACAACAAATGCCGCCACTATAACCGCTGGAACAAGAATCATAAACATCTTTCTATATTCATTCTGCATCCAAAAACTGTTGATACATGTATAACCAAACGGATTTGCAATCAGAAGGAAACATAATATTTCGTATTTTACCAGCTTATTCTTATTTTCATTGATGCGATTTTTTTCAGCTATAAAAAAAAGAATGGCAAACCCTACCAGAGCCAGACTGATTCCCTCCGCTCCCGCACTGCGGAATTCACTTCTGAGCGCCTCAAATGCTGCTATCATTTTTCCACCTCATAATACCCGCCATAATCACTACGGACACCCACACAAACGTTACGATAAAAAATCCCTTTCGATACATCAACTGACCTGAAAGCGCCACTGCTGCATAGGTCAGGATCATAAATATCTGACCAAATTCATTGAAACACCGTGTTTCTTTTTCTTCTCCCAAAAGCTGCAGCACCGTCCATGGCAGCACTCCAAGGAAAAATAAAGTCTGACCATTCCATCCATGTTGAAAAATACCATAATAAAATGCCTTATCCATAAATAAAGGAGTAATATAAAGCAGCCATATCACCGTCATAAACAGGTATTTTTCCTTTGTATCCTTTTGAAACAAACAATCTGCCCATGCTGCATAAATGCAAAAGTAAATTGGAAATACAAAAAACGGAATCACCAGATGAATAAACTTTGCCGGGTTGATCCTGCATATTTCAACACATACCGCATAATACGCATCGACCGGTGATCCTGCCATCTCATCAAGAAGTTCTTTTTCCACAGAGAGCATCTGTGTCCTTCCCGATGTCGGACTGTATACATACAGTGTATCTGTTGTATACATTGTAAGAACAGACTGTACTGTATAATCGTCCGTATCTGCAGGGACGCACACCACACTAAATGCGCTCAGTACCAATATCGCAATCACAGCCAAAATAATGTTTTTCATTTCCGATGTATCCGGCAGTAATCTGATCTCTTTTCGATTCCGGATCATCATTACTATAGCAATGAGCAATACAAGTGCCACGACAATCATCCATATCCGCGTAAGTACAGATAATGTCAGTTTATAAAAAATTGCTATTTGGGCTATTAAAAAAAAGAGGGCAAATAAAATCATATTTCCCATTAAATATCTATGCAGATTGCGTTTTCTTTTTTCTTTCAATAACTGTTCTGCAATATATCCCGCTGCAACAGGCGCGATGTACCACATCAATGCCATTGCCAGAAATTTTAAAATTAAAAGCAACTTCTTTTGTCCCCTTTCAATTACTGATACAGCGATACAACTCATATCCATCTACAGAATCAACATAACTTAGATTTAAATAACTCAGATAAAAATCAGAATAGTACTCCTTATTACAAACCACAAAATCTATCTCTTTATCCTCAAAGATTTTATTTGCAATATCAACATCGATTTCTACACCATGCATAAACATTGAAACCGCATTTTTCCAGCTTTTTTTCTCTTCTGCCAGATCAATCTTATCCGGCGACTGAAATTGATAAAGATCCATTATTTTATTGGTCACTGGTATAACCAGTTTGGGGTCATACTGGCGTATCCAGTAATACATCTCCGCATCACATAATATTACCGGATTCTCCTTATCCGTATTGTTCTCTATCATCTCTGCAACTGCCACTACAGAGTTATCTACTTTGTATATATTATCATCCGCTGACAATTCAGACATGCTTCCCCCGCATAGAAAAATAAAACACGTCAGAAAAAGCAGCAATATATTGCGTTCTGCCCCCTTTTTTTGTTCTGCAATAAGTTTAGCCGCAAAAAATGAACACAAGAAACCAACTGGTAAGATCCAGTAAAACCGGATGTACCGATCTTTCCATCCTATCTTATCAAGCAACGGTTCCATAATAAGCGGATTAAATATCGTTGTCAGTGCTGCCAGAAACATCCCCACAAATATCTGCAGCATAACTTTGTCTTTCTTACGTGCAATATAAAACAGACATCCAATATACACTACTATATAAAGAACATTCCACCAGCATTGATAAAATCTCCCCACAAAATAATCTAAATCAAGATATCCAAACATTCTCTTCCTCTTTTACTGTAGTATACGAATCATTCCAATCATCATTCCCGGCACCATACACAACATTGTATTTATCATATATTTCCATTTTTTCTGCACAGTCATGATGACAACCACTCCGATTCCTACCATAGCCGCTATAATAAAAATACCACTGACCGACATTGCCATTCCTGCAGTCACGATCATGCCTAAGATCAACCAGTTACATTTATTATCTATTTCTTTTGCCAATAATACCAAAGCTAATAAAACAAACGGCAAATATATATTACACAGCATGGATTTCGACTCTGCTGTTCTCTGCCATAAATAATATTCCGCTGTATCCGGGAATTCATAACTCAAAATACTCAATGCTCCGTGAATCCCTACCGTCCAGTTTGCAATATCTTCCCTTCCACCTGCAAGACGTCTGGCAGTCTCATATACAATTAATGAAGCAAATAAAATTTCCACACAGGCTAAAACTCTGTTTACTACCACAAGTGTGTGCATGAAAAAAATTTTCGCCAGTGTTGCGATCAGCATGGGATAACAATCATGTACATAACTCTCATTTCCTTTATAGAGTCCCGTTCTTGCATCATACTGATACATTGTATCTGTATACAATGCATTGGCTGCATGCCCATTATAATAAGAGGTATCATACCCATGTACACTTGCCCCATTGTTCATTCCATATAAGATCAGTAAAAATAACATTACCAGAAGCATCGCAAAACGTCTGTCAGGTTTCTTCCACAATAACACTCCATGATAATGACTCTCATATATACAATACAGGATACAACCTGCAAAAAGCACCGCAAAAACTGCACTTTCTGCATATACTAACACATGGAATGGCAGACCACTCATCTCAATTGGCAGTTCAATCACCCCAAAAACTGCCAGAAATAACACAAAGCCTGTCAGCCACTCAAATTCTATTGTTTCCTCTCTCTTGAACAGGCAGAAAAATGATTTGCCGGTCACAAGAAACAGGATGTTAAGCACGATCAGAACGACTACAACTCCCATGATTGAATTCATATTCAAATTTCTCCTATTTTTCGATATTATAACATAGACCGTCGTTTCATACAAGAATACCGGTTTTACAGGTGTTTTCCACGGCTTTTAATTTTTTTGACCAGTTTTTCCACAATTTCATTGTGCAAAAGCAGCAATACCGCAAAATATACGATTCCTGCTGCCACAATAATCAAAAGTACCATCCACGGACTTTTGCCAAGCAGCCGTTCCATACCAAAAACCACTGCAAGCATTACCAAAAGTGCCATCACAAGTGAAAGTATATAGTGTCTGCTAAACTTTAATACATAATATTTTTTTGCATGCACTAACAATATGGTTGTAACAACCACTTCCGAGAGTACCGACGCAATCGCTGCCCCGTCCTGCTTTAATACAGGGATCAGGGCAAAATTCGCACATACATTTACCACCGCTCCTGTAACGGTAGCACGCAAAATCATCTTTTCCATCCCGGTTGCTGTTAAGATAATATGTCCCAGAAAATATGCAATCGAAAAAATCAGGATCAGAATACTTAAAATCCTTAATGTTGAAATTGCCGGATCAAATGCCTTTCCAAATAAAAGAGGTACCACATATCCAGATGTTGCCATCAATCCCGCAACACAAGGCAGTGCCAAAAGCAGTAGAATCTGTGTTCCCCTGTTGATCAGTGCATTTCCGGTCTCATAATCTTTCTGTTTATAGCACATACTGATCCTTGGATAAAAAACTGCCACAAGTGCAATGACTACCGTATATGTCATACGGACAATTTTTACAGCATTCGAATAATATCCTACATTGGTTTCCCCGTAATAATATTCCAGCATTACCGAATCAAGCATTGTATAAATATCCGTTGCGATCGATGATGCAAGAAGAATCATGACAGGGCGCATATGTCTTCCTATATGGAGTCCTGTGTCCACTGCTATTCCGTGTTTACTGCGGCGGATTCCGTCCAGTGAAATATACTTTCTTAAATTCCATGCATTCCAAAGATTATTTCCTGCCGTGGCAATACATAAGATCAGTGCATAGATCAGATAATCGCTCTCATCTTTTACAAAGAGAAGCATCAGTCCAAACGAGGCAATTTTTACAATAAAACTGCGCACAGAAATATAAACATATTCTTCCATTCCCTGATAAAACCAGTCAATGTTAAAGATATTCAAAATAAGCATCAGCCCCATGACATTAAACAGGGGCCTCCGGTCTGCAAAATGTGGAAAATGATTGACAAATAAATAATATGCGATCGTACAAAGGACAGTGGCCACAAAATTAATAAAAAACAGTTCTAAAAAAGTCCTGCTTCTCTGTTCTTTATTGACATTACTCTGTGCAATCGCCTTGACCCCATAGCTTGGCAGTCCCAAAGAAGCGATCAGCACAAAATATGCCGCGATCGTATTTGCATAAGATACACGCCCCACGCCGGCAGGCAGCAGAACATGTGATACATACGAAGTCGTTATCAGTGGAAAAAGGGCTGTAAAGCCCTTATATGCCATATTAAATATTGAATTTTTAGCAAGAGATTTTTTTTCCATTTTCAGTACCTGTTCAATCGAATCAAGATCTCACGTTTCCAGTAAAACAACAGCCTGTGTAAAAGATCTGTCTGACTGCTTCCACACACCGTACGAAGCCATTTCAAAGATGTTGTTCCTTCCCCTTCATTTTCTCCGGCATATCGTTTTGCCACCCGGTAAAATCCTTTATTGTATGCCCTGCTGATTGTGCCCGTGGATGTGTGGATCAATGGAATATCACATACATATACTTTGTTTCCTTTTGCACGGGTATACATACATCTTTCCACACCATATAAATGCCAGTTGTCACATAATTTTTCATCAAACGGATGATGTAAAAAGAAATCGGTATGACCGCCAAAAAAACACTCATCCACTGTTTCACAGCCTGCCATGCCACTATACTCTCTCTCCCCTGCCACAGCCTGTTTCCTGCCATGACGGACTTTTGACAACACACAGGTATGTTCTCTGGCCTGTTTTGAGTCATCCTCCACAGCACCCGCCACGCCAAGAATATCTTCTTCCTGCGTCATGAAAAGATAATCTACAAAATTTCCCAGCATATCTGCATCCGGCAGTTCTATATCCTGATGGGAATAAATCACATATTCCGTTTTTACCTGTACCGTTGCCGCATTCAGTGCTTTTGCGCAGGAACTGTACTGCTGTCTGCAGTTATCGATTCCTATCAGCGTATAATCATAATGCTGCCGCGCCAGATCCTCCACCAGCTTTTTATACTGCTTTGGATCATTATAGCAGCATACAACTGTCACATCTGCTCTGTCCATATTCTCTGTCACTCTTTCATCAACTTCAAAAATACCCGGTACGACTTCGTGATATTCCCGAAATAAAAAATCTTCGCATCACAAAAATCCTGCATCACAAAATTTGTGGACACTGCCTCCTTGTGCATGCAGCCAATCTCCGGTGCATACAGTAATGTCATGCCGTATTTTCCGGCAAGGTAATAAAGGATCTCTTCCTCCGCATAGAGAAATGTCCCATCATAAAATCCGTCCATCTGTTTGAAAAAATCTTTCGAAAAAACAAGACAGCAGCCATGTAATAGAACATCCTTCATCCGCTCGTCCACGCGGCTGTCCGCCGATACGGACTTTCCGTCCTCCTCACGCGTTGTAAGATTCTTACTGCCATCTTTGACATCGCGCCCCGTTTCATCCGACACGACACCATAATGGCCTGCAATGGCTTTCTTTAAATGAAACAGTTTGATCAGCTGGAACATCTTACATTTCGCCCAGGAAACCAGGATCTGTTTCCGCATATAATTTAACGTGTACTGCCTGTTTCTCGCCACCGGATTAAAATGTCTGGTGCGGCTTGCATCCACAATATCCCCGCCTAAAATATCAAAGCGCTCTTCCTTATAGATTTCCCACAGCTTCTCACAGTAATCTTCCTGTTCAAAAATAATATCGCTGTTTGCCGCCACGATAAAATCCGGCTCAAAATGAGACCTTGCATACCGGATGCCAAGATTGTTGCCGCGTGCAAATCCAAGGTTTTTCTCACTTGCGATCACATGCACTCTTTTCTCCCCGGCAAATTCTTCCCGAAGCGACTCCTCACTGCCATTGCCGGAACCGTTGTCCACTAAAACAATGCGGATATCCTGCCCCTGCTGCGTCTTTAGAATGGACTCCGCACATGCGGCCGCCTCACGCCAGGTCTTATAATTTAAAATCACAAAACAGATCGTTCCCATATAAATCCTCATTCAAATATTGCGATGGTCATGCCGGCTTTCTACGCGCCGGAGTATCTCGTCTTTGTTCCAAGTATAATACGGATATACGGTGTAATGGAACGCACAATGGCCGTTCCAAGTCCGAAGTTTTTATGCAGAAAATGGAACCAGTCGCGGAATGGAAGTCCCTTGCGGCTCTCCTTTAGACGGATCCGTTCCATGCGCGGCAGCGTCTCATCCTGCCAGGTTTTCTGCAGTGTATTATCATTGCACTCGCCGACAAACTTTGGATAAATATGAATTTTATATCCAAGTTTACTGATCTGTAACCCGTAATCAAAATCACCGATACTGTGCTGGTAAAATGGATCGATCCCGACTTTTTCAAAGATTTCACGCGGAATGATGGCACAGTTTGCATTGAAGGTATCACAGTTTGCCTCCGGCGCATCCGGTCCTAATTTTTTGTATTTGATCCCTTTGGTGTATTTGATACCGCCGTAACTCAAACCGCCGTTTTCGCCACAGATCGCACCGACTGTAACCTCATCCTTTTTCAGATGTGGTGCCATCTCATCAAAAATGCCCGGGAAGAACTTTGTATCATCATTCATCAGCATATAGTAGTCGTAATCCATATGCGTATTTTTGATATGTTCGATCGCCTTGTGCATGCCGCCATTCCAGAAATTGCTTCCGTCTCCCTCGATCAGGTCGATCTGATATGTGCCGTCATCGCGTATCTGCTTTAACATCTCACGCGTTCCGTCAGAACTATTGTCGTCTAAGATCACATAGTCAAACGTGACGTCTCTATTTTCTGAGAGTGTTGCCATGCCCCGCTTTGTCAGTTCTTTTCTGTTAAAACAGGTAAAAATTGCAAGTATCTTCATAATTTATTTCATCCTCATTTCCAGACAGCCTGTTTTGCCTGCCATTCAAATGTTCTATGCCTGTCCGATATAGTTTTTCCGGAATACCACATGGTAGATCCGTTTGATCAGATTCGGCTGTGACTCATGGATCAGTGCTTTTTTCATCGCCTTATGGAGCTCCGGTTTTTCACAGATCTCCTGTGGGAACTCTGTGATCCTGTGATCTGTCATCAGTTTATGGTCGAATACCGGTCCCTTTTCATTGCCGCAGTGGATCCCGGTGCCATCCCAGCCTTCATTGCTGACTAAAGACTTTGTCGGGGATAAGATCAGTCCCTGTTTCCGGAAATTCGTCCAGTACCAGCGGATCGCCCAGGAGTTGGTCTTTTCATCGGTTTTCTGCATTTTCATGATCTTGTAAAAATCATAGGTATTGTCATAATTAAATGCTTTGCGCAGTTTTTTATCAGAAACCATATCCGTCCAGTCGTCGCAGTCCGCATCGAAATACTTCCAGCGGTCGCTCCAGGTCGCCCACGACCAGCTTGTGCCTGAGAGCGTGTTAAAATAGGACTCACACGGGTAGGAAAAAGTATCCCCGAAATGGGAGAACCCTGTGATTCCGGTCACTTTCTGTTCGTTCTGGTAACGGTCTAATCCGTCATTCATAAACAAAAGAAAATAGCGGTTTGTGACAAGGTCATCCTCTAACACGATCACTTTTCCATATTTATTTACGATCGCAGTCACACCCTCGATCACATTTTTTGCAAGACCGTAGTTCTGTTCCCTTGCGGTCAGTTCCACCTGACGGAATCCCTGCACGGACTTTACATAATCACGGATTTCCTGCACTTTTCCTTTATCTGCATCTTTTTTTGCCGCATCGGAAAATACATACAGATCTGTTTCTGCTGCAAGTTCGTTTGCTGCAAGTGCCTCGATGGTGCGCTTTGTATGTTCCGGCCGGTTGTAGGTAAACAAAATTACCGGAGCCAGACTTCTCGTCTCTTCCATTCTTTTTCGCCCTTTCTATGCCTGCTGTTTTACCCAGCCTACATATTCGCGGATTCCTTCGGTAAGATCCATTTTTTTCTCATATCCGATCTTTTTCAAAAGAGAGATATCCGCACGCCAGTTCTGTGGATCGCCGACTTTCGTCTCCCCGTTAAACCGCACGATATCCGTTTTTTCTCCAAGCTGTGCGGCATAAATCTCAGCAAGTTCCCGGATAGACACTTCCTCGCCGTTTGCAACGTTAAAGATCTCCTCCGGTCCCTGATATCCTAAGATCAACTCTAAGGCACGCAGAATATCGGAAATATGGATAAAATCACGCGTCTCATTTCCGGTTCCGAACAGATCGATCCGTCCGGTATTTAAGTATTTCTGATAAATATCCCACAAAAGCTGTTTGCGCAGTCCGCTTCCATATGCAGAAAAGATACGCACACAGCGGATATGGTAACCATGTACCCTGTTATAATAGCTGCAGAGTTCCTCGCCCATCTGCTTGTGCACGCCGTATGGGGAGATCGGTGCCAATGCATCTTTTTCCGTGATCGGAAGCTGCTTTGGATTGCCATAGACACCTGCACTTGATAAGAAAATGATTTTCGGTCTTTTTTCAAATGATTTCAATGCCAGAAGCAGCTGGTATAAACTGTGCAGATTGCCGTCTAAGTCTGCCATCGGATTTACAATGGATGCTCCGACATTGGCACTGCCGGCACAATGTAAGATCACATCCGGCTGCACTCCGGTAAATATGTTGGCAAGTTCCTGTGAGTCTTTGGACATGTTGCACTGATAGTAGTGGATTTCTGCCCCGTCCTCACAGTAACGGTCGGCTAAGTCGATGCCGGTGATCTCGTAATCTTTGCTGAAATATTCCATGGCGCATCTTCCGATAAAACCGTTTACGCCGGTAATGATCATTTTTTTCATGGGCGAACCTCCTATAAAAATACCCTTTCAAGTGCCCTCGAGTACTCTCTCGCCTCGCGGTACATATTTGCGATGCCCTGCTCCATGTCTCCGGCATATTCGGCTTCATGTTCCGGCAGGGATGCACGTTCTGCGGTGCGGGCGATCGTTTCGGCAAGCTGTTTCGGGTCGTGTGGATCAAAGAGAACACATTTTTTGTTCTGCTGTTCCTGATGTACCGGGATGTTTGATAAAAGCACAACTTTGTTGAGCACTTTCGCATCCTCTAATACGGTTCCCCAGCCCTCACAGAGTGACGGCTGTACGATAAACTGTGCGTTTTTCATGATTGCAAGCTGTTCGGTACGCTCTACAAATCCCAACAGTTTTATATTAGCACAAACCGTGTCTGATTCCATAATTTTTCTTAATTTATCAATATATTCCGGGTTACGGTAATCTTTCAGATTGCCGGTAAATACAAAATCATAGTCACATAATCTGCCCTCTTTTAGGAGACATTCGATTGCTTCTACCATGACGATATGATTTTTATGCTGCCAGAACTGGTTTGGAATATAGATATAGTTTCTCTTTAAGTCAAATTTGTCACGGACGCTCTGCTCTAATTCCGGTGTGATGGCGCACACTTCCGGTTCGATGTAAGATACAAAATGAACCACCTCGACCGCGCATCGGTGTCCCGGATAGAAACGCTCTAAATCTCTCGCCGCATCAAAACTGCTTAAAACCATTGGATTATCGCTTCCTGTCATGGCAAGATCATTTTTCTCTTTGTGAGCCAGTTCCTCTGCACCGAAAAATTCCGGCAGGGTTCTGTGCTGGAAATCCGGGATCCAGAAAATCCCCTTCTTTTTAAAGAGTTTTCCGATCTTATTGAGTTCTAAGGCATAGCAGTATTTTACCCCGCCAAACCAGATCAGACGCATCTCATAAAGTGCCAGTTTTATTTTATTATTTCCATCATAGACACGAATATCTACATTTACATTTTCTTTAAAACAGTCAAAAATATCGGCATGTTCCGGATCGATCAAAAGCACCAGCGAAAAACGTTCCATGATATTTTCGTTCTGCAGGCAGCTGAACATAATGTTCTTAATATAATAAAGTCCGCCGATCCATCCTCTGTTTCCAAGTCCGTTAAATAAAATCTTTTTTTTCATATTATTCCTCATTTTTGAGCAACTTGTTGCGAAGAGGCGACGAGAATCTCAAATTCTCGTCTGCCATCAAAGCTATTTGTTTTTATTTAGAAACAAATAGCCGTGCAAAAAATAAGCTATCGAGCTTATTTTTCGCACTAATCCTTTATTTCTGTGATAATACATACGAAAGTGCCGCAATACAACCTTTTGAAACCTGTTCAAAAGAAAATTTATGTGCCTTTTCGTAACTCTTTTTCCCCATGACAGATGCCATATCCCCGGCGGCAGCCTTTTGGATTGCCTCCGCAAAACCATCCACATCTTCCGGGTCAATGATATAGCCGTTTTCACCATCTGAGACGAGATCTCTTGCACCATCTGCATATTTTGATGAAATGATTGGAAGAGATGCACACATTGCCTCTAAAAGAACAAGTCCAAAGCAGTCCTCCCTGGTCGGAAGCACAAAAGCATCCGCTGTGCGGTATAATTTCTGCAATGGCTCCCCTTCCTGGTATCCTAAAAATTCCACACGGTCAGAAATTTTAAGTTCTGTGCACTGTTTTTGCAGCAGATCTTTTTCCTGCCCCTCTCCAACGATCCAGAGCCTTATATTCTGCGGTGTTTTTGCAAGTGCCGGCAGTAACAGATCAAGTCCTTTCCGCTGGATCAGGCTTCCCACATACAGAAGCTGCAATCCCTCATTTTGGGTTGTTTTCTGTGGTTTCTCATACAGATATTTCTGAATATCCACGGTAAGATATGAGATAAAGCATTTCTTTTCATCAGCACCGTAAGCGATCTGTGCCTCACGCGATGCAGTGCTGCTCGCGATAAATGCCGCCGCTCTTTTTATAATATAGCTTCTCGATAAGCGCTGTACTTTTCCGATATTTTTCTCGGAATTTAAAGTGCCGTCCGTCCAGCTGATAAACGGGATCTTCTTTTTCCGGCACCAATGTACCGCACGAAGGATCGTCGGGTTGTACTCCATGGCAAAGACCACATCCGGCGCGATCTCATTTAAAGTCTTTTCCACACCTACCGGGATAAACACATATCGGTCATCAAACCGTTTGCGGATGATGATCGTCTTTGATTTCAGGAAATGATAATGTTCGATCTCCTCCATCTCAACACTCCATTTCCGGTTTTCCATGCCTGCACCGGAAAAAATGATATGAAACTCATATTCCGGAAAGTTTTTCTGCATATAAGAAAAGAAATCCACCCGGTATGGCGATGGTATATTCGTGATAAATACTGCCTTTTTTTTCATTGTTCTTTTTCCTCTGAAATGCTGTGGTAGATACTGATGAGTTTCTGATAGTTATCTTCCGGTCTTAACCGGTGCTGATAAAATTCTCTCGCATTTTCCTTTAATCTGTTTAGATCCATCTGTTCAAACTCACAGACTTTTCTGGCAAGATCCTCAATAGAGTTATACTCAAATTTTACACCCGTCACACCTTCCTGCACCATACCATCCATATTGCCGACACGTCCTGCGATCACCGGTACGCCATAGGAATATGCCTCCGCGATCGTCATGGCAAACGCCTCATAACACTGGGAAGTCATGATGACTGCCTTTGCATTATAAAATTTCTCGGTCATCTCCTCTTTCTGCAGGTAACCTAAAAAGCGGACATTTTTCATATTATGGGTGCTGACGTATGCCTGCATCTCGTCCATCATCGGTCCTGTTCCTGCAACATAAAGAATCTTATCCGGCAATTTTTCAAAAGCTTTTACTGCAATGTCAATTCCCTTTAATGCCTCCACTCTTCCGGCGAACAGATAATATTCTTCCTCAGGCTGTTTTTTAACCGGGACGATTCCATCTGCAAAGGTAAAGTTTGGTTTGATGTAAACACGTTTCGGATCCACGATCTTTTTGCCCGGATCTAAGGAGCTTAACAGTTTATTTTTGTTAAATTCTGTCAGACAGATAAAATTCACACGATAGTAGGTTCCAAGAAAACGGTGAATCCAGAGGATTGCAGAGCTTACCATCGTCTGTATTTTACTTCCGCGGTAACATTTGTGCCGGATTGCACATTTTAATCCGCCATCCACACATTCCTCACAGATCACATTGTTGCGGAAAAATGATCCGGCCGGACAGAGCATGCGGAAATTATGAAGTGTCTGGACCACCGGCACCTTACACTGAAATGCCGCATAAAATACAGATGGACTCACCATCATCAGGGTATTGTGCACATGCACGATATCGATTTTATTTTCACGGATAATCTTTTTTACTTCCCTGCAGGTTTTTAACGAATAGACTGCCGTAAAAGGAATAAAAAGTTTTTTTAATTTATTCCCTTCGTTCAGTTCTTTGTTACTGCGATAGTAAGTAAAGACTTCATGTCCATGCTCCTCTAACAGCTTTTTCTCATTGCGCACCACGACGTCTTCCCCGCCCGGGATCTGATAAAAATTATGAATTTGAAGAATTCGATATTTTTCCATTGTCTCCTCCATCTGAGATCTCATTTAACATCGTCGGATATAGCAATACACCTGCAAGCAAAATAAACGGATTCATAAAACCATTTAAGACAAACTGTTCCATGATCCCATACAATGCAAATACGGAAAGCATGACTAATTCTTTATATCCCCCTGCTTTATAGAGTCTGACTAACGTAACGCAGAGTGCCGCAAAAAATGCGATTGCAAAAATCCATCCGCAGTACAGTAAAATATACATATATGCGTTATCGATCAGCCCATGATAACTTGCATAAAAATACTCCTGGTTTCTCGGAAGCAGCGCAAACCCTTGGTCATGATAATATTTTCCAAGGATATATACCCTTCCTGATACATAGCGGTCGATCGTCTTCATAATGTCATTGTCACTGTTAAATAGAATCATCATAACAAAACTGAAAATTGCTCCAACCGGTATAGACAGTGCATAAATAAACTTCACTTTTTTATTTTTGACCAGTTTTTCAAACAGAATGATCCCCCACGCAAAAAAGAATACAATAATCCCGGTACGGCAAAATGTTATTTTATAAAAAATAAACGCTGTCAGGCATGTTCCGAAAAACCACCATATATTTAATTTTTCATAGAAATAATAGAGCATAAGCATAAGAAGCAGAAAAATTGTCATATATGCAGCATTCGGTTCACTAAAACCAAGACTGTACACCGGTACTTCCACATACTGTGCATTTGGCACTGTCTTATAACCAATATCAAACAACCCATAAGCGGATCCGGCTACCATAATAAATGCTACAAAAAGTCTGGTCCATACAGAGATTTCAATCAATTTCCGGAAACACACATCCTTGATTCCGATGATCGTTAAAAACAAAAACAGTATCGTCGCCTTTTTGGTCATTACCCATATGAAAAGACCTGCACCTAGCATCAGCGCGATCACAACGATCTCCCGCATCGTATATCTGGTTGTAACAAGTTTCATTCCCAAAAGGATCACGCCGGAAAGCATAAAAAATTTGTAGATCTGATCACTACTGTCATAACCAAATGCTTTTACCAGCACATTGACCGCAAAGTATCCATAATACGCAATGATCCCCATGCTCTTCCAATCATTTTCCCGTATCCATTTTCTGATCTGCTCCATCTATTCCTCTCCAAGCATATAAATGACATAATCTCCGGTTTCCCTGTAATAGTGATATCCATACGGCTTCATATCATCCGGTATTTCCTGTTCTGTACGGTTAAAACATAAAAATACTACCTGATTGCGCTTTGCAATATCCGTCACTACTGTCATGTCCGGTTTTTCCTGACACATCTGCTGATACATTGCGACTTCATCATCCCCGATCCCGGAAATAAATCCGCCCACGTTTCTTCCATAAAATAATCCGATATCACAGCGGTACTGTCTGATATAGCAGAGCAGTTCATTCGGTACAACCGATCTTACTTTCCAGTTGACACCTGCGCCTGCTAAAATATCCGCAACATCCAGCGCAGCCTGCGGCAGTTTATATTCATTTTCTGCCTCCGTAAAGGTTGCTTTACTGTAAATTTTCTGTCCGCTTAATGCGATCGTACCAAGGGCCGCCACAAGCACAACGATACGGACTGCCTGTTTTTTCCACCGGCACACCAGCCAGACCACCACATACGCAGCCGTGAAAGAAACCGGAAGCATCCAGAACAGTCTCCAGTACACACCGGCAAAGAAACGGCTTCCCACATAACGGTAAAATAATGGATTAAATAAAAATAACAGTACCAGGATTGTCGGCCATACCAGAAACCGGACGGTCTGTTTCTCTTCCTGATATTTTCTTCCCAGGAAAAACAGCATTACAACTGCAAGACAAAACAGGCACCAGTGAAAAAGTCCGGTACGTCCGCCAATAAAATTTTTAAAATTGTCCAGTATTGAATAAAAATCTGCTGCCATATCCGTTCTCTTTCCTTTTTAAATCCCCGCCGTATAATAAATCATATAAACAGCACACGGCAGTGCTGCGATCCATATACAGAGCATACGTTTCAGATTCCGGTGGTAAATACCATCTAAAAGTCCGTACAATCCCATCATAACTGGTGCCATAATAATTCCCATTCCCGATAAAAGAGCTGCCGCAAAACTTAAGGCATACAATGGTGCCGCCCATTTCATACTCTGTTTTTCACTCATAAAGATCTGGTAAAACAAATACATTAACAATGGAATGATAAATCCCGCCACGATTGCCTTTCCCTGCCAGATCCGCAATAAAAACATCGCCGACAGTGTATGTGTTGATGTAAAATTCCAGATATGGAACACGGATAAAACAATCAGAAACAGTGCTGTTTTTTCCGCATCACCGCGAAACAGTACATTTCCGATCATTCCATACAACACATAACAGATGATGATCATAAAAAATGGAAAAAATGTATGTGAAAACACCGCCGGAGCAATTCCTGTTATTTTACAGCACATTGCCACATACATCGTCCATGGGGATGTCACATCTTTTCTTACTTCCCCGACATCCCAGTACATATATTCATCCGTGATCGGATCATCCACTAAAAGCGTATCATGCACAACCGCAGAAACTTCTTCCGAAACATATCTTGCATCGTCATCATCAATATGCTGGTAATGATACGGAATCCATGCCTGCAAAAGGATCAGCGCCGCTGCAAGAATTCCAAAAATGATTTTCCATGCTCCGGCTTTCTTTTTTTTGTTTTCCAGCTTATTTTCTACTGTAACTAAGATACCACATCTGCGTATCAGAATTACCATGATAACAATGGAAACAATCACCAGAAATATCTTCCAAAGTGTGACAGCCTCGGTAAGCGTCCTTTTGCCAAGTATCATTGGCACCAGCAAAATCTGTCCCGATGCAAACATGCTTGCAAGTCCAAGCACCCATGCGTTGCACAGTTTTCTGACCGTTCCCTCTATTTTCAGATACCATACCCACAACAATCCAAACCAGACTGGAAGTACTACGAAAAGCATTCCTGTATAAAGTAGATTCTTATAAATCATATACCAGCACTCCATCCAGATGGATATGGTTGATCTCAGCCGTATTCTTTAACATATAAAGTTCTTCCGTTCTGACATTTCTGCGTCCGCAGATGACAAGATTACTGTCGCAAAGCAATGCCGTCTGATATCCTTCGGATATTGCCGACACATCCCTTCCATTGACCAGAATGTATTCATACTGCTTTGAGAAGCGATCCAGAAGCTCTTTGAACTTTTCATTTCCAACAAGATCAAATCCCTGTTCCTGTTTCAAATTTCTCTTTACGGTGTCTAAGTAGTCATTCATCTGCTGTAACTTTAATTCTGTCGTATTCCCCATAACATAGGCACTTAAAGATGCATCATCACTGTCAGTTGCATTCAGGTCGATCAGCAGAGTCTTTTTCTTTTCATTTGCATAGCACATCGCAAGACGCAATGCTGTGGTATCCGCAGTTCTTCCGACCGGCAGACAGTTAATCTTAAGGCATCCTTCTGCTTTTTGTCCATTCAAAAACATAGCCGCTTTTTTATAGGTTTCTTCATCTTCATTCTTTTTTGTGATCACATCAACGATCTGTGTCTCTAAACATTCCTGCACTTCCTGTGCATCCTTCGGTTTTTTATAAATCATCATCCACAATGTATATAAAACAACCTCAAGCATAATGCCAAGTAAAATACCTGCGATCACTGCTTTTAATACTCCCTGGCGGAACTCAGAACTGGAGATGGTATAAGTTTCAAGCTTTGTCACTTCTCTCTGGGACTGCGGTTCATCAAATACAGTAAAACACTGTGTGCCGACCTGTTTCTTTGTCACGGTATCCAATGCCTGAAGAAGTCCGTTCACAAAAGCATATGCTTCCTCTTCGTCATTTACGGTATAATCCCAGCTCGTTCTCGGATACACCACATAAAAAGTAATAATGTCCGATGCCTCTGTCTGTTCACACTCAAACATATCCGTAAATGCCTGTTTTGTCAGATCGATTCCTGTCACTTTACAGAATTCGTCGTACACACTGCTGCTCTTTGCAATTTTCATAATATCATTGCCACGCTCCACAGTACTTCCGGAATTATAATCTTTTAAAAGCACCGAAGTCTCCACCTGCATTCTGTCATCATAGACTTCTGCATCAATATAAGGCATCAGGGTTTTTGCCTTGTATCCACCGACGATCACTGCAAAAACTGCCGCAAAGACAGCCGCAAGCCACCATTTTCTTAAGTTATACTGCAGCACATCCATCAAACTGTATTCTTTTCTGCTCTCATATCTCTGATTCATATCAGGTCTCCTTTCTATTCTCCGCCTTTTTCAAACACCACTTTTATCGTCTTTAAAATGATCTTGATATCCAGTCCCAGACTCCAGTTATCAATATACTGTACATCCAGTTTCACGACATCCTCAAAATCAGTAATCTCGTTCCGTCCGCTTACCTGCCATAATCCGGTAATGCCCGGTTTTGCACTTAAACGGCGTTTCTGGTGTGATTCATACTGTTTGAACTCATCTACCGTCGGTGGTCTTGTACCGACCAGACTCATATCACCTTTCAAAACGTTGAAAAACTGTGGAAGCTCATCGATACTGGTCTTACGGATAAATTTTCCAACCTTCGTAATACGCGGGTCATCTTTCATTTTAAACATCAGACCATTCATCTCATTCTGGCTTTCCAGTTCTTTTTTGCGTTCCTCTGCATCCTTATACATCGAACGGAACTTATAGATCTTAAAAAATCTTCCATTCTTGCCGACACGCTTCTGTGCGAAAAACAGAGGTCCCGGAGATTCGATCAAAAGCGGCGGTGCTAAAAAGACCGTCACAACTGCCGTGATCACAAGTCCCACGATCGAACCTGCGATGTCCATCACACGCTTGATCATAAGCATTTTCCAGTCATAGGACTGATTGGAAAATGTGACGACCGGTATATTTCCCAGCATGTTAAAAGTTTTATGGTAATCATCAAACTTGTTTAAGATCTCAATCGTGACATGTACGGTTGCCCCCATATCCTCAAAACGGTTGACCACCTCCGCAAGCGAATCTCCTGTCTCATACGGCACACTGATAAAAACTTCATCCACAATCTGTTCTTTTACATACTGGAACATATTATCATAAGTGGCAACGACAGGAACACCATGATACCATTTTCCAATCTGGTTTTCATCAATGATCGCAATACTTGCAAGACGATGGATCCAGTCTCCGGAATGGTCTGCATCCGCGATCACCTCTTCCACACGTTCTGCCGTTGTGACCAGAAATACCTGATTATTTGCTCTTTTGTTACGGTAAACATGCAGCAGATAATATTTAATGATAATATGCATGCCAAAATACAGGCACATATTTACCAGCGCAATACAAAAATAAACACCTCGGGAAGCCTCCGCATTATTGTGCTGTAAAAAAATGGTCAACGCTGTCACACATACTAACACAACGCTCGCTTTGATTGCTGCCCACAACTCCTGAAATACACTTCGGTCAATAAAACGATTATCAATATCCGAAAAGAGCATTACCAGCATGTAAACAACCATTACGATGCCAAAGCTCTCCATCAGCTCTATCTTCATATTTGCGACGGATACATTTCGATAACCCACCAGCCACAGATAACCGCCCCCGAAATAACTTACGGCAAAGCATATCAGATCCGCCAGCAGTAAAATGATACTCTGAATTTTTTCTCTTGTCTGGTACATGTCAAGTCCTTTCCTGTTCCTTTTCCCCGGTTTCATGCCCAGGTGTCACTGTTTCTTCCTGTCATTTATTCTGGTAATAATATTCCGCACTGCGTTTTCCCAACGAAAAAATCAGTTTCCATTCCGTTTCGCGCGGAACAATAAACACACAGTCAAATCCCAGGTTCAGGTTCACATCGCACGTCCGGCGCAGTTTTAATGCATCGGCGACATCCGCTCTCGGATATCTTTTCAATTCCGCTGTGACCACAGTGCCGTCCGGCATCACTGCTTTTATATCAACTGGAAGTACCTTTCCATTCCATGTCTTTGCAAGTGCCCATCCACAACAGACCACACTGCCATCCTGATATTCCTGTCTGTCAATGTGATACAGAATCTTCCGCACTCTAAAAGGTACATTCTGCATTTCTTCTATCTGTACATTCCCTGCATCCTGCCTTAGCAGCTGCTCTAAGGGAACGATCTTTGTTCCCATCACACGCTGCATATTGCGCACCGGAACGCTGCCCTTTCCCAGATATGCCTGAAAATTCTCCTCCATCCTGCCAAACTGTTCTTTTAATTCCTTACTGATTCCGTAAGCTGCTAACAGCTCATCCAGCGGAGTGCCTTTTCCTCCCATGATCTGGTAATATGCAAAATAAAGTGCACGGTATAATACAAATAACTTTGGTACCGGAAAGAAAAACGTCCACTCATAATCAATGACTGTCCATTCTGCTTCCTCTATTTTCATCTCACTGCCTGCAGGAATCAAAATATTGGCAAATATCATATCGATATCGCATATATCCACCGCTTCAGTTTCCTCTGTAAAATGAACCTCTCCAAACACTTTTCGGAAATCTTCGGTTGGCGTAAACAGGTGTTTTCCACCATATTCCATGATACGTTTTGCATAATCATCAAGGATGCGCTTCACCAGTTCCGTCTGATTTCTTTCAATCGCCCGCTCCATCACATCCTGCAGTGTGACACCGGGATCAAAACCGGATACGGCTGCATCATTTTTTGTATGACAGGCGCAGAATCTGATTTTCCCATTACTGTCCGCATAGCACGATGACAATTTTTCGTATGACTTCTCCATATGACAGATATGCTCTCTTCCTTCCGGATAAAGTGCATATTTTCTGACACTTTTTTCTCCATCCGCTTTCTTGCAGATATCCGTGCGGATGGCAAACTGCCTTGCCCTCTCATTGGAATATTTTGAATAAATCACACGCTGTTCTCCGGTCCTATTTCCTGCCTCGATCAAAAAGGAATTGGCAAGTTCTCCAAATAACCCTTCTGCCAGAACCGTATCAAAAACTTTTTTCTCATCAAAAAGCTGTAATCTGTCCCTGTCAAAATTTCTCCGGTTGTCGGAAAGTTCTCCCCTTCCCGGAAGATATTCATCCGAATAGATACAGGATGGGAACTTGTGATCCGGATATGGATAATAGCTGTAAATTCCCGAAAATCCTGCTTCTTTTAAGATCTGTTCATACTCTTTTCTGGTATAGACCCTCGCCTCACCGTGCCTGTCATCCTCTGTGAATCGTTCCGGATCCTTATCATAATTTTCCAGTCCGGCAAAATATCCCCCGCGGTATTCCTCCTGACACCCCGCAAAATATTTCAGTCCCAGACGGTTGGCATCCGCCACATAGAGTTTCCCGTTGTCAGATAAGTGTTCTCTCATACAGGAAAGCTCATTTTGAAATTTTGAAAATTCGCCTGCAATCAATATCATGTCATAGGCCTGATCCTGATACAGTACATTTGTTTCCGGTTTTGTATCCGAAGCCGGAACAACCAGAACCGTCAGATTGCCGGCATTTTCATAACGCACCCGTAAAATGTCAGCTTCCTCTTCACTCTCCACCACTGCCGTCACATGTAACGCCATAGAAAGCAGTTTTCCTGTCAGTGCACCGCATCCTGCATTCCGCTCTAAAACATGCATCTGCTTTGTCACCGGCAGAAATGCGATCAGGTTCTCCCTGATATCCGACAGATGAAAAAGGTACGGATAGGATGCCTGTTCCATGATGATCTGCGGATAGGCTTTTTCATTATTCTGTTGTATGATCTCTTTCAGCCCCTCCGGCACGTTCACATGTCCCATTGCTTCCTCACTTTTACGTTCTTCTATTCGTCACATTTTTCAATCGTAACTTCTGAATTCATATCATAAAAACCGACGGTATTTTTGTCGGATACCACCGTCACACCGACCACATCATATAATCTGTGGTACGCGCGGAACTCTCCGCCGACATAACCGGTGCAGCTGATGGATAACAGATATTCACCGCCCTGCATATCCATGTTCTGGCGGAATGTCGCAACATAGGTATCACCTGTCTTTGCCATCCCGATGCCCACTTTTTCAAACATCGTGTTTGTTCCGGTAACAGCAGTTCCCTGTACGGTTTTAAATGTATAAGTAAAAATCGGATCCTGTATATCAGAGAGGAATTTCACCTTGGATTTGATGGTAAAAGAAGTCCCCTTCTGGATACAGTTCGTATAATTGCCATATTCATCGATCAGCGCAAAGTCAATGATCTCCGCCTCACCAGTTCCATATTCATTGACATCCGGGTTGAGCTGGTAATTGGATTTCCAGAGCTTCTTTCCATCGGACGCATCATTCTCTAAAATTTTACCGCCGGCAATCTTGTCTGAATTCTTAAGCAGAACCTTTTTGTAAAGGTTGATCATATCCTTGGCATTTCCCTCTGCCAGTTTATCTCCCTTATTGAGTAAGATGACACGGTCACAATATTTTGCCACACTGCTGATATCGTGGCTGACGAACAGGATGGTCTTTCCCTGCGCCTTGAAATCCTCAAACTTTTTATAACATTTTGCCTGAAAAAATACATCTCCGACCGATAATGCCTCATCCACGATCAGGATCTCCGGATCAATATTGATCGCCACCGCAAACGCAAGCCGGACAAACATACCGCTCGAATAGGTCTTACACGGCTGATGCACGAAATCACCGATATCTGCAAATTTTAAGATATCATCTAACCTTGCATCCATCTCCTCGCGGGAAAATCCCATCATCATACCGTTTAGATAGACATTTTCGATTCCGGTATACTCCATATTAAATCCGGCACCAAGCTCTAACAGTGCGGAAATCCTTCCATCGATTTCCACCTCGCCGCTCGTCGGACTTAAAACACCTGTAATTATTTTTAAAATGGTAGATTTCCCGGATCCATTGGTTCCGATAATGCCGATCGTCTCACCTTTTTTCACCTCAAATGACACATGATTTAACGCATGATGTTCTTTGAAACGGTTCTTTCTGACCAGTCCAAGTGCATCCTTTAACCGGTCAGACGGTTTATCATAAAGTTTGTAGACTTTGCAGACATCCTCTACCCTGATTGCTAAATTATCCATACTATCCTCATTCCACAGTTTTCATTCTTGCGATGCTCTTACAGCACATCTGCGAAATGTACACGCAGACGCTTAAATACGGTCGTTCCTGCCCAGAGAGTAAACAGCGTGATTCCCCAGAACCACAATGTCAGTCCCGGATGCTCCCAGAATGCCGTTTTATTGATCAGTGCATCCCGGTATCCGGAAACGATATAATACATCGGATTTAGCTTAAGCAGTACTACAGCCCATTTTGGAATGCCCTGCATGCTCTCAAAATTCCACATGATCGGTGTCACCCACATTCCAATCTGCAAAAGAATGGCGACAACCTCTTTCATGTCACGGAAAAACACCGTCACGGCGCTTGTCGCATAGATCAGTCCTGCCGTAAACATCACCATGCAAAACGAATAATAAACCACCTGAAGCACATAAAGATCCGGATAAAATCCCATAACGGCAAAAACAACCAGCATAAATACCACAAAAAAAGCGTGTGTGAACAATGCAGAGATCAGTTTTACCACCGGAAGTGCATCGATCTGGAATACGACCTTTTTGACCAGATAACTGTATTCATCAAGAACCCCGGTTCCTCCATTTAAAGCCTCCTGAAAATAAAACCACGGCACAAGGCCGCCCATCAGCCAGAGTACAAATGGCACCTCGATTCCTGTTCTTAAATCATTAACTTTCTGATGTAGTCCAAACTCAAAGACAAACCAGTATAAAAGCACCGTGATTACCGGCTGTATGAAAGCCCATATCACGCCAAAATAAGAACCCGCAAATTTTTTCTTAAAATCATTTTTGGCAAGATTGCCGATGAGTTTACGGCTGGCAATCAGACGTTTTGGCAGGCAGACATTTTTCTTCTTTTCTGTCATATGAGTGCTCCTATCTTACAATTCCCCGTTCCCTGCAGTATGCATCGAATCCACCGTGCACTTTATCCTTATCGGAAAGGATCAGATCCGCCTGTGTCATTCCTTCCGGCATTGGCCATTCAACACCGATTGCCGGATCATTCCAGAGAATACCGCCCTCGTCATTTGGATGGTAGAAATCAGTAACCTTATAGCAGAACTCTGCATAATCAGACAGCACGATAAAGCCATGTGCAAAATTCTTTGGTACAAAAAACTGTTTTTTATTTTCTGCAGACAAGACAATACCAAACCATTTTCCGAATGTTTCAGAGCCTTCTCTTAAATCCACTGCAACGTCAAATACCTCTCCGCTTACCACGCGCACCAGCTTGTCCTGCGGGTGGTTGATCTGGAAATGTAATCCTCTTAACACACCTTTTTTCGATGCAGACTGGTTATCCTGTACAAACTGGCAGTCGATTCCTGCCTCTTTAAAATCGTTGTAATTGTAGGTCTCCATGAAATATCCTCTGGCATCCCCGAAGACTGCCGGCTCAATTACTTTGAGTCCCTCGATTCCATTACAGTCATGTGTTACCTTTATTTTTCCCATAATTATTGATCCTCACTATCTGTTTTTTAAAGTCCTTCGGCAACCTCTACCAGATATTTGCCATAATCTGTTTTAAGGAGCGGTTCTGCAAGTTTTAACAGCTGCTCTTTATCGATAAATCCACGTTTGTATGCGATCTCCTCGATACAGGACACATAAAGTCCCTGACGTTTCTGGATCGCAGACACAAAATCTGCAGCGGCAAGCAGCATGTCGTGGTTTCCGGTATCTAACCATGCGAATCCCCTGCCAAGCGTCTCAACGCTTAAATCACCACGCTCTAAATATGCATTATTTACGGAAGTAATCTCAATTTCACCTCTTGCAGACGGCTTTACATTTTTTGCGATCTCTACAACATCATTGTCATAAAAATAAAGTCCCGGCACAGCATAATTTGACTTTGGATGCTCCGGTTTTTCCTCGATAGAAAGAGCTTTTCCGTTCTCATCAAACTCTACCACGCCGTATTCTCTCGGATCTCTGACATAGTAGCCAAAAATCGTAGCACCCTTTTCATTCTGTGTGCGTTCAGCTGCACTGCGCAGAACATTGGAAAAACTTTGTCCGTAGAAAATATTATCTCCAAGAACCAATGCAACCGCATCGTTTCCAATAAACTTTTCACCGATGATAAATGCATCTGCCAGGCCCCTTGGCTGTTCCTGCACGGCATAAGAAAAACTCATGCCAAGCTGGCTTCCGTCTCCAAACAACTCTTCAAACACCGGCAGATCTCTCGGTGTGGAAATGATCAGAACCTCTCTTATGCCGGCAAGCATCAGTGTAGATAACGGATAATAGATCATCGGCTTATCATACACCGGCATAATCTGTTTTGAAATTGCCTTTGTCAGCGGATATAATCTTGTTCCGGAACCACCTGCTAAAATAATACCTTTCATATAATCCTCCTTGTTTTGCGGAGCAAAATGCGAACCCTCTGTGAGCAGAGGATTTTCCTCCTTGTTTTCACGTCCATTATAAAACGCAAACAAGCAGTATCGCCCCATCTGGCGGTACTGCTGCCTGCATCTTCTTACCTGTTCTGATACATATCCTCATAATACTTCTGATAATCACCGCTGGTAACGTTTTTCATCCAGTCCTCATGTTCAAAATACCATGCGATCGTCTTTTTGATGCCTTCTTTGAACATGGTCTCCGGCTCCCAGCCGATCTCTGCCTTGATCTTATCCGGTGCGATCGCATAACGTCTGTCATGACCTTTGCGGTCCTCCACATAAGTGATCAGATCCTTGCTCACAAGTGCACGTCTCGGATCATCTGCCGGAAGCATCTCAAGCAGTGTATCTATAATGATATTGATAATTTCAATATTCTGTTTTTCATTGTGTCCGCCGACGTTGTAAGTCTCGCCGAGGCGTCCGTTTTCCTGTACCATATCGATTGCTTTCGCATGGTCATCCACATACAGCCAGTCGCGGACATTTTTTCCGTCTCCATATACCGGAAGTTTCTTTCCATGCAGCGCATTGTTGATGATAAGCGGAATCAGTTTTTCCGGGAACTGGTATGGTCCATAATTGTTAGAACAGTTGGTAATGTTTGCCGGGAAATGGTAAGTGTCAATATAAGCCTTTACCAGCATGTCTGAAGATGCTTTGCTCGCAGAATACGGACTGTGCGGTGCATACGGTGTTGTCTCATAAAAATATGTTCCGTCATCCTCTAAAGAACCATATACCTCATCCGTCGATACATGAAGGAATTTCTTCCCTTCTTTGAAACTGCCATCCGGCAGCTCCCATGCCGCTTTTGCACAGTTTAACATAACTGCTGTTCCAAGCACGTTCGTTTTTACAAATACTTCCGGATTTTTGATACTGCGGTCTACATGACTCTCTGCTGCAAAATGTACCACGCGGTCGATCTCATTTTCTGCAAAAATCTTTGCAATTGCCTCTTTATCCGTGATATCTGCACGCACAAATGTATAATTTTCACGATTTTCAATGTCTTTTAAATTTTCCAGATTGCCCGCATAAGTAAGCACATCCACATTGATAATTCTGATCTCGTTATCATATTTGCGAAACATGTAATGAATATAGTTAGATCCAATAAATCCGGCTCCTCCGGTTACTAAATATGTTCTCATAATTTTCTCCATTCTATGGTCTACAAAATCTTTCATCATTTTACCATACTTTTATTGTCTGTACAAGTTTTACCACCAGTCCACTGCCGGGCGTTCCGTAATTTCAGACAGCTTGACGACCACCAGATCTTTTTCTTCCACGATTGAACCCTCAGCCGGAAAGACTGTCATATCTTCCGACAGTGCTGCCGCCTTATATTCCATCTCTTCGGAATAACCATCGTCCAGATGGACTCCATTATGTGCTTCTAAAAATCCTGCGATCCGGTGCGTTGCCCCCGCCGGATGTTCTCTGGTATAATCCCATTCAAAAAATGACCACCCGTACATTTCCGTATGGCGGTTCCAGCTGTTTAACTGTGGCTGCCGGTATCCGATAAATACCACTTTTTTATCCACCGGTTCTCCTTCTGCATCCACCCTGGGGATCTCCCTCTTCAAAGCATCCGTGATCTGATCCGCCAGCAGCGCATCCTGTTCATAACGCACCTGATCTGCGCTGTGCATTCTGATGTTATAGCAGACCTGACCGCCTGTAACTGCGATTACAAGCAATATCACCACATTGCCCATTACCTGCAGCCATCGGCACATTTTCCTGTCCCGCTCCTGTTTTTCCGGTCGTACATCGGAAATCTGCTGCTCTTTTAATATCATCACACCAAACATCGCAAGAAATGCAGCCACAACCGGAAGTGCAAACTGTGTCCTTGTCACCAGCATCGCACCTGCATAGATTGTCATTAAAAAAGGTGTAATGAGCATAAAAATCATTCCTGCTGCAAAAATCCAAAAACCGGCACGTCCAATTTCTGTCCTTCTCGTCCATGCGATCCATATCACATAAAATGCAAGCAGTACACCGATCACATAGAAAGAGAAATTCCGCGGTCCGACGGTAAGAAGCTGATTTTTCACAACACGAAGAACATTCTTGACACATTCAGCAGCCGGTTCACTTCCCCAGTTGCTCTGCCCTTCCATATAATCACCGGCTGCCATGAACCATGTACCCGCAATCCCCCTGTATATCAGATAGGAAATACCGAAATGGGCCGCAAGAAAAATGATGCGAATTCCCCATTTTTCTCTTTTTCCATTCACCTGCCAGAAGAACAATAAGAAAAACATGACACAGACTGCAATATAATAAACTGCCAGTGCCTGGTAAGTACCAAGTGCCAACACAATAAACACTGTGGACAAAAACAGCTTACACAGATCTTTTCCGCTTCTGTTTTCCTTATATTTCTCGCAAAAACAAAGATCACACATAAAAAATCCGGTGACTGCCATCAAAAGCATTGCAAATGCGACTTCCGCCTGCTGCAGTGAAAAATAAAACTGAAAACTCCAGATATTGGATGTCATATAAAGCAGCGTAAATATCCAGTACGGTTTTCCATCCTTTTTTCCTGAAAAATAATAGCATCCATACGTCAGTACATTGCCTCCCAGGATAAAAAACAAAAGCATCAGAATACCACTCTTTATCGTTCGGTGTACACCAAGACCAAGCATCCGTTTTAACAGAACCAGTCCAAATCTTCCAATCGTAAGCCACCCTAACGTAGACCCGGGATGATTGATCAGTTCCTCTGTATCGATTCTGATATTCGAGTTAAATGCCTGATACCCAAAACAGACCAGCGCAGCAAATACCGACATCAGAATCAGCCGGTAATGTTTTTTGATATATTCTGTCATCGTATTATTCCAGTGTTTTCATATACTCATCAAGTGCATCCTGCCATTCAGCCATTTTGTAACCGTCTGTCAGTTTCATCATATAGTTCTCAAGAATCGAATATGCCGGTCTGTTTGCAGAAGCCGGATTCATCTTCGCATACTGCTCACTTGTGACATGGTTGACTTTTGTTGTCTTTCCTGCACGTTTAAAAATTGCTTCCGCAAAAGCTGCCCAGTTGGTATCGCCCTCACAGGTTGCATGAAATGTACCATAATTTTCTGTCGGTTCAAAATGATGAATGGCTCTTGCCAGTTCCACCGCACTTGTCGGGGATCCCTGCTGGTCACATACAACACTGACTTCATCGTGTGACTCCGCAAGGCGAAGCATCGTCTTTACAAAGTTTTTTCCATCTCCATAAAGCCATGCGGTACGGAAAATAAAATATCTGTCTGCAAATTCACGGACAAACTTTTCTCCCTCCGCCTTCGTCTTTCCATAGGCACTGACCGGATGGATCTCATCAAATTCCGTATATGGCTTTGTTCCGTTTCCCTCAAATACATAATCGGTGGAAACGTGGATCATTTTTGCTCCGACTTCTCTTGCTGCAATACTTAAATTTCTCGGTCCGATCGCATTGATCCGGTATGCGGCATCCCACTGCTGTTCGCACGCATCCACATTGGTGTGCGCTGCACAGTTGATAATGACATCCGGTCTCTCCGCACGAACCAGCGCAAGGACAGCATTCACATCGGTAATATCGAGCGCCACAATGCCTTCACCTTCCGCAACATCTGTATTGATAAAGGAAACATCCTCACCTTTATATTCCTGTCGGATGGCACGCCCTAACTGTCCGTTGCACCCTGTCACTAAGATCTTTTTCATCATTTATTCTCCTAATCCATTTTCAATTGCCGTAACAATCGACGTAAGTGCTTCTTTTTCATCTTCTCCTTCGCAGACAAGCTCTATTTCATCCCCGGATTTGATGCATGCACCAAGTACACTCAACACGCTTTTTGCATTTGCTGTATTTTCTCTGTAACGAAATGTCACATGTGATTTAAACTGCATGGCCTCCTTGCATAAAATTCCAGCCGGTCTCAAATGAAGTCCCGTCGGATTTTTAATCGTTACTTTCTGGCTTACCATAGTAAATCCCTCCAAACTGTTTATTGTATATACGATATTTAAAGCATGATCTTCGTAATCAGTTCCGCTAACTTTTTAGCTTCCTCATCGATCACCTTTTGATCTTTTCCTTCAATCATGACACGGACAAGCGGCTCTGTACCGGATGGACGGATCAAAACTCTTCCCTCTCCGTTAAACTTCTGCTCTAATTTTGCAACTGCATCCGCAATCTCCTGATAATCCATAAAGTTGTCTTTTTTATGGTTTGGCACTTTTGCATTTACAAGTGCCTGCGGTAATACTTCCATAACAGATGCAAGCTCTGATAAAGTTTTTTTCGTTTTCACCATAACCTCAAGCAGATGAAGTGCAGAAAGCAGACCATCACCTGTGGTGTTGTCATCCAGGAAAATAACGTGTCCTGACTGCTCGCCTCCGATATTATAGCCATGTTCTCTCATATTTTCAAGAACATATCTGTCGCCAACTTTTGTCTTTTCCACATGGATGCCTTCGCGTTCTCCCATCAGTGAAAATCCAAGGTTTGTCATAACAGTAACAACGATCGTATTCTTTTTTAAGGTACCTTTCTGTTTCATATAAGTACCACAGATTGCCATGATCTGGTCTCCATCGACCAGTTCTCCTTTTTCATCCACAGCAAGCATACGGTCTGCATCCCCGTCAAATGCAATACCAATGGCAGCATTTTCATAAACTACTCTGGCTTTTAATTCATCCATATGCGTCGAACCACAGTTTGCATTGATATTCGTTCCATCCGGTTCGGTATGGATTGCCACCAGATCAGCCCCCAGATCTTTCAATGTCTTCACTGACGTATAATGAGCGGCTCCCTCTGCACAGTCAACCACGATCTTCATGCCTGTCAGATCAACCGGAACACATTTTTTCATAAATTCAACATATTCGTCTCTTAAATCGAAACGATAATCAATTTTACCGACTCCGGAACCGATCGGCAGGTTGACATCCTTCATATTATTACGGATCAGTGCCTCGATCTCGTCTTCAAGCTCATCAGAAAGCTTATATCCCTCGCCGTTAAAAAATTTAATTCCGTTAAATTCCATCGGGTTATGGGATGCGGAAATGACAACCCCGGCATCTACCTTATGTTTTCTCGTCAGATACGCAATTGCAGGTGTCGGCATTACTCCGACAAAAATCGCATTTGCACCGACAGAACAGATTCCTGCCATCAGTGCACTTGCAAGCATTCCTCCTGAAATTCTCGTATCACAGCCAACGATAATCGTTGCCTGATGTTCCTGCTCTTTCGTAAGCACATAAGCTCCCGCCTGTCCAAGTTTTGTCGCAAGCTCGATCGTAAGTTCTGATCCAGCCACTCCGCGGACACCATCTGTACCAAACATTCTTGCCATTGTATTTCCTCCAAATTATTAATTTCTTTTATTTTGTTTTAGAAGCACTCTTTTTGCTGCTTTCCGTTGATTTTATTTCCGTATCTTCCGCAGTCATTTTAACCGGGATCCGCACGGTTTTTACCTGATAAAGTTCATTATCCACATCAATATCTGCAGCGATATTATGTTCACCATTTCCATATCCCTGCAGATTAACAGTACCTGTAATGTCATCTGCTGACAGCTTCTTAATATCGCTTTCTGCTCCGGTGACCTCAACCTGAATCGTATCTTCCGTAATCTTCGCCTTTGTCGCATCCGGAATATTTTCAAGCGTAAACGCAGATGCATCCACCTCGAAGGTTTTTGTTGTGATCGGCTCTACTTTTACTTTGACCTCCACTTTTGCGTCTGCTGCAAGTACCAGCGAAGTTCCATCCGGAAGATAAGATGTAATATCTACAGTTGTCTCAACATCTTCCGTTGCACCGCTCATATCTAACACATCATCCGGTATTGCGATCTTAGCCACCTTATTAAGCACATCCGTTTCTCCCTTGATCCGGACTTTTTTCGGACTGTAGGTAATTTCTTTTAATGTATAGCCGGATGCCACAGTTCCTTTTGTCTGGAAGGAAAGATCCACATCTTTTGTATTTAATATCTGCGCCGTGATCGTAACAGTATTAATATTCATTTTTAACTTTGAAGCATCGATCTCATTACCATCCGCATCATATAAAACCGGCACTACTGTATCGGTCACATCCGATGACATTCCGTCAACATTGATCGTTGCGACTACCGTGCTGATCTGACTCGTAACAGAAGACGGTCCCGAAATTTTCAAAAGATTCGATGTCACGATGGAAACATCTCCAAGTGCACAGCCATCCATGACCGTACCTTCCGTGCTTGCAGTGATCTTTTTCTGTACATTTCCAAGATCTTCCACTGTCACATCCAGATACTGCTGTTTGGATGAAATGGTAACTGTATTGCTGTTATATTTACTGCATGTGATCGTAATCGGGACACGGCATACGCCATCACCTTCCACATATTCAATCTTTTCCATATCCGCAACTGCAGTAAAATCCGTGTTGGATAATTTTTCCAGAATACTTCGTTTTGCCGATGCCGTAAACGTAACTGTATTTTTCCCGCCAAGTGTCTCGGAATACTTTCCATTTGAGGTAAGATAATCCATATTGTCCTGTGTTACACTGATCGTATACTGTGCCGGTTTGACCGGATCATCAATATTGACCACTACGATCCACAGAGCGATCGCAAATAACACAGCCAGTACCTTGAGGCCAAGATTATTCGTTAGTTTTTTTGCCAGATTCTTTAACATCCTTAAGCCTCCTTCTCCATAATTCAATTTTTGAAACTTTCTTCTCGCGATGCTGTATAAATGAAAGTTTGTTCTTTAAAAACTCAGCGTCCACATTGCGGTACAATTCCCCACCCATGGCGATGGAAACTTTTCCCGTTTCCTCAGATACAACAATGGTAAGTGAATCACTGACTTCACTGATTCCGACCGCCGCACGATGTCTTGTACCAAGATCTTTGCTGATACTTAAAGAATCCGTCAGTGGCAGATAGCAGGTGGCAGACACCACTCTGTCCCCGCGGACAATCACGGCTCCGTCATGAAGCGGTGTGTTTTTTTCAAAAATATTGATCAAAAGCTGGCTTGTCAGTATTCCATCTACTGCAATACCGGTTCTTTCATACTCCGAAAGAACAATTTCATCCTCAATGACGATAAGTGCACCTGTTTTGACTTTTCCCATCTCATAACATGCCTTTACCAGTTCATTGATCGTTTTATCCGTAAACTTTGCGATTTCTCCCTTTGAAAAATCAAACGCAAAAAAAGAAGTAAGGAAATTCTTCTGTCCAAGATTTTCCAGTGCTTTCCGGATTTCCGGCTGGAATATAATAACTATGGCAGTAATTGCGACGCTCAATGTATTCTTTGCGATCCAGATGATCGTATTCATCTGAAATACAGCTGCAACCAGAACAAAAAGCAATATTACCATAATACCTTTTAACAGTACCCATGCCCTTGTGTTCTTAATCCACACAAGCATATAATAAAACAGAAATGTTATGATGAGAATTTCCACAACATCTGTCATTGTAATCTTTGGTAAATTCAAATAAATAGACGCTTTTTCCCAAAATGCGCCCATGGTTGCCATCGCATTCTGCACCTGCTTCACTTTCCTTTCCGCTATCTGTATTTAAAGTAACTAATCCAGCAGATCTTCGTCAATCTCCATTTCTTCTGCGAAACGTTTTTTCGTCATACGATCCTGTTCTTCTTTTCCACTGAATCTGGTCACTTTTTTATCTGTCCCTGCAACGATTGCTTTCGGTACGGCTTTTACATAATAATAATACTCATCATCTTCAAACTGGAGTCTTTCTGTCCTTGAATAATCCAGATTGAAAAACAGGAACTGAATCACAAATGCAATCACGCAGGAAATAATGCTTCCCACCAGAATTGTGATGGTCTTTCCGCTGATTCCAAGTACCATATCCCCTGCGATCATACCAACTGCCTCGAATAAAATACCAAATATAATTGCGACCGCCCATGCATGCTCAATGGACATTTTTCGTATGATATAAACGATGACCAGTGTTACCACCATGATCGCAAGCACCAGATACATTTCCCTGTTGCCCAAAAGCTGGTTCAACGCAACAACAATCTTTGATGTTGCCGCATCTTTCTCATCCACTCCGCCAAGTGTTGTTTCATTCTGCTTTACACCGTTTAAGAAGAAATAAAGAACGATACCGCAGACCAGAGAAAACATGGAATATAATTCCCGCAAAAGTCCCATGCCGACCGGCATCACAAACGGAATGTTCAGTCCAAAACAAATCGGTGTCAAAAGCACTCCATACTCGTTTTTTGGAGAAAACCGAAAATACAGGACATACATCAGAATAAACAGGATCAGGGCCACAATACATACTTCTAAGGAAAGTGCATACATATCCAAAAGGATCAGCACAGAGCCAATAAAAACGGCCCCCCCGACTGGAAGAATCGAACAGATCAGGGCAAGGATCAGGGCAATTGGTGTACTGCTGATTTTTTCCATATAACCAATGTTGTGATTTATCAGCAAAAATGCTGTGAGTGCAACAGTAAACTTTATCACCGGCGTAATGTATATATCATATTTTCCATAAAAACGTGTTAATTTCTCTTTTAATTCCAATAAGGTCGTCATACTAATCTCCATTTCCACATGTGAAAAATCTCATTTTCCGCATTGCTTCCGTTGTCAGTCCCAGTCTTTGTTTCCGTTCCCTTTCAACCGTTCTTCCCGCAGATACATCGCACTGATCTTTTTTAGACCCGCATAGTATTTTTTTACCTTTTTTCTGCCATAAGTGTACTTCATATTAAAAATAATATATGTGGCAAGAAGATAAATTACCATAAAAATTCCATAGAGCAGTCCCAGTGTAGTAGCAGCCTTTACAAAATCCATTTTGTTGATCTGTTCCATCAAAGCATCCATAGAATAGAGTACCCAAAGCCCTAACATCATAAAAAATGCGATCGTGCCGACCACGAAACTTTTCAGAAGCTGTAATGCCACATAATCCTTTCGCGCATACTGGATCATCGGTTTGCAGCGTTTTCCATCGTTTGCATCAAATTTTGCTATTTTTATCATGCTGTGCAGTCGTTGTTCATTGACCATGCTGCGTTTCCTTTCTCTTAGCAAACTGCATTTTTGCTCGCAGTTACGCATTCTTATTTTTCATTATATCACAGTGCCCTTCTTTTTCAAAGGAAAAAAAGAATCCTGTTCCACAGGATTCACCGCCTGCGGCGGGTCGCCCCCGCGACATAATTCATCTCTGACGCAGTGCGATCCCACCCGGAGGGCTTTTTTATTCATAGGACGTAATTCCTTATGAATAAAAAAGCAGGACCACCTGTCAGGCCCTGCTCTTCTCTTATAAGAAACGCATCTTGTTTCCGTCGCGTTCTTTTTTCTGTGGTTCTAAAGGCTTTGGTTTTTCAATCGAGTTTGCGAATGAATTTGCCATTGCCGCTTTACACTTTTCGCAAAAGCGCCCCGTCCGGATCGGTCTGCCGCAATGCTCGCAGGTAACACCGTCAAGTGAAGCTTCTGAAAGTGAAAGTCTCTCTTCACGGATCCACTGCTTGATCTGTTTTACTGACACATCATTGTCCTCGGATACCTGATTAACAGATGCATTCGGGTTCTCGTCCAGATATTGTTTTACTTCCTGAAACTTTTGTTCAAGTTTTTTTCTGCATCCATCACACAATGGTGCACCACCCATATAATTAAATAAACGTCCACAGTCCTTGCAATTCTTCACTTCCATATTGGCATGACCTCCTGTCATTCTGTCAATACCCTTCTCCGATACTGATACAGATATAATATATGTTTTCCACTCCTGACGCTTTCAGGACTTTTGATACTTCATCCATCGTACTCCCTGTCGTATAGATATCATCCACAAGCACGACTCTCTTATATTCTACTATATCTGCTGTCAATTGGAAAGCATTTTTTAAATTTCTGTGTCGTTGTGATTCATTTAACTCTTTTTGAGGAATTGTATTTCTCACTCTTCTGACCAGGTGCTCATCCACTAAAATCCCTGCTTTTCTTCCAAGTTCCCGCGCAAATACTTCGGCCTGATTGTATCCGCGCAGTCGCTTCTTCCGGGAATACATTGGAATGGGAATCAGCACTTCTGCTTTTATTTTGTTCAGCCACACTCCATATTTTTCCACTGCTGCATTCGCATAAAACTCTGCATATTCTCTTTTATTTCCATATTTAAAGCGGTACATTGAATTTCTTATACCACCCTCATAAACAAACACTGCCTTTCCCTGTGTGTATACATGATGCTTTTTTCCACAGTCGGTGCAAAATTCCTTTCTCTCATCCACAAGCGGTTTCCCGCATTTTTTACATGCCGGTTCTCCTGCCACATGCACCTTGTCTTTACATAGCGGACAAATACCCTTTCCTGTCACTTCAATTTCATCACAGACTGCACATCTTCGTGGATAAAGGATTTCAAGCATCTGAAATAACATTTTTCTTCCATATAGGAAAATGTCATTTTTTCTGATTTTCATAAGATCCTTTCCGGATCTCTCCCTGCAAAGAATATCATTTTTGCCAAATACATACCATAAAGTTTTTCTTAATTTTTTCTTACTATAATGTTGACGAATCCCATTTAGGTCTTTATAATTTGTTTATTAAAAGCGATAGCACTTTAAAGTCCTAAAGGACAGCAATGTGAAAAATAAAATTTTTCACACACAAGATGTGTGCCCCGGCACAAACTTATGATGCCCTGAAAAACGGGCAGGAATGGAGAATTCTATGAAAAACTACAAAAAAATCTTATCTGTCGTAATGACAGCAGCCATGGCTGCATCACTTGCAGCATGTGGAAACAGTACAGCAAACACCAGCAGTACCACAGATGCAGCAGCTTCCGATGCAGCACAGACCTCGGATGCAGCGGCCACTGAAAGTGGTGCAGGCACCTCTTCCGATGGCAAAAAATATACGATCGGTATCTGCCAGCAGTTAGAGCATCCTGCTCTTGATCAGGCAACCCAGGGATTTGAAGATGCACTGACTGAATTACTTGGTTCTGGCAATGTTACCTTTGATCTTCAGAATGCCCAGGGCGAGCAGGCAAACTGCGCAACCATCAGCAACGGTTTCGTCGCTAACAATTATGACCTGATCTTAGCAAATGCAACGACTGCTCTGCAGTGTGCAGCTGCAGCAACCAGCACGATCCCGGTGATCGGTACTTCCGTTACCGACTATGCAACAGCACTTGACATTGACAACTGGACCGGCTCTACCGGTACAAACGTATCCGGAACTGCAGATCTTGCTCCGATTGACCAGCAGGAAGACATGCTTGTCGAATTATTCCCGGATGCAAAAAATGTCGGCATTCTCTACTGCTCCGCAGAACCAAACTCTGCATACCAGGCAACCGAATTTGAAAAAGCTCTCGATGAAGACAGTATTTCCTATAAAGAATATACCGTATCAGATTCCAACGACATCGCTTCTGTTGTACAGAGTGCCGTCAGTGAATGTGATGTCCTCTATATTCCGACTGACAATACCATGGCAGGCAATACTGAATCCATCAACAATATTGCTCTTCCGGCAGGTGTTCCGATCATCGCCGGTGAGGAAGGTATCTGTTCCGGCTGTGGTGTAGCCACACTTTCCATCAGCTACTATGATATCGGTTATACAGCAGGCAAAATGGCATACGACGTTTTAGTAAACGGTGCTGACATCTCGACCATGGATGTACAGTATGCAGAGAATGTTACCAAAGAATACAATGCTGATATCTGTTCACAGCTTGGCATCACAGTTTCTGATGACTATACTGCCATCGCTGCCGAATAAAAAATATTTTTGATAAGGGGTTTTTCTATGACAATACTTATGTCCTTAGACCCGATGGCTCTCTTCCGTTCCATGCCCGGCGCCTTTGCGCAGGGGCTGGTCTGGGGGCTGATGGCACTGGGTGTATATATTACATACAGACTTTTAGATTTTGCCGATCTTACCGTTGACGGTTCTCTTGCAACCGGCGGTGCAGTTGCCGTTATACTGATCCGTTCCGGCATGCATCCATGGGCAGCACTTATTTTTGCATTTTTAGCAGGTATGGCAGCCGGTTTTATCACCGGAATTCTGCATACTGCACTTGGTATTCCCGGAATCCTTGCAAGTATCCTGACACAGATTTCACTCTATTCCATCAACTTAAATATTATGGGAAGTTCGAATCAGGCTGTCAGTGTTGACAAGTATCCGTTAGTTGTTTCCCTGCGTTACATCTCGGATTCTTCCGCTACCAAAGTCCGGCTGTTTGTGACATGTGTTCTTTTCTGCGTGGCGGTCGTTGCCCTTTTATACTGGTATTTCGGAACCGAGCAGGGACATGCCATCCGCGCAACCGGATGTAACCGGCAGATGTCCCGCGCACAGGGTATCAACACTGATTTCCACACGGTCGTTGCGCTGATGATCTCAAACGGTCTTGTCGGTCTTTCCGGAGGACTCTACGCACAGTATCAGGGTGCCGCAGATGTCAACATGGGACGTGGTGCCATCGTCATCGGTCTTGCCGCTGTCATCATCGGTGAGGTACTTTTCGGGAAGTTATGTGCCGGAAAACATTTTGCTTTTGCATATACCATGTTTTCCGTGATCGACGGCGCGATCATCTACTATATTGTAATGAATATCGTATTATGGCTGAAACTGCCGTCTGATGACCTAAAACTGTTTTCTGCCATCGTCGTTGCGATTTTCCTTGCATTCCCGTATCTCAAATCCAAATACGGCAGGAAAGGGGTGTCCGTCAATGGCTGAAATGTTAAAACTCGACAATATCCACAAAACTTTTAATCCCGGAACCATCAACGAAAAAATTGCTTTAAATGGTGTCAATCTGACTTTAAATGAGGGCGATTTTGTTACCGTGATCGGTGGAAACGGTGCCGGAAAATCAACCACGTTAAACGCCATCGCAGGTGTATGGCCAATTGATTCCGGGAAAATTTATATCGGTGGAGACGATGTCACAAAATTATCCGAGCACAAACGTGCCAAATACCTCGGACGTGTATTTCAGGATCCGATGACCGGAACCGCAACCACCATGTCGATCGAAGAAAACATGGCGATTGCAGCAAGACGTGGTGAAAAACGGGGACTTTCGTGGGGAATCACCCATCAGGAACGCGATACCTACCGCGAAATGTTAAAAGCCTTAGATCTTGGACTGGAAGACCGTCTCACCAGTAAAGTCGGTCTGCTCTCCGGCGGACAGCGGCAGGCGATCACACTTTTAATGGCGTCGATCAAAAAACCAAAACTTTTGCTGTTAGACGAACACACTGCAGCACTTGATCCGAAAACTGCCGCAAAAGTGCTTGAGATTTCTGATAAGATCATCGCAGAAAATCATCTGACCGCCATGATGGTCACACACAATATGAAGGATGCCATCGTGCACGGTAACCGCCTGATCATGATGCACGAAGGAAAAGTGATCTTAAATATCTCCGGCGAAGAGAAAAAGAAACTGACCGTCGAAGATCTTCTTCACCAGTTTGAAAAGGTCAGCGGCGAAGAATTCGCCAATGATAAAGCACTGTTATCCTGATATGCAGATCTGCTAAAGCACAACAGGATTTTAAAATTACCAATAACAATAGAATGCACACTCTGCGAACATTCTATTGTCATAAAATAAAAGCTGCCGTACAAGTGAGCCGGTGTTAATGATTTTCATTACCGGTTGCCCTGCATGGCAGCTTCTTATTATTTTATTTAATTTTCTTTTAAACGGTCGCAGAGTCCGCTGTACCTTTTCTGCTGTGAGGTATTCCGTATCATCTGCTGGAAGGTCACTTCATTGCCGACTAACGTCACACATTTTCTTGCACGCGTGACGGCAGTATACAATAGATTCCGGTTCATTAACATCATCGGACCGCCAAGCAGCGGAATGACGACCGCCGGATACTCACTTCCCTGTGATTTATGGATCGTGATCGCATAGGCAAGCTCAAGTTCATCCAGAAGTTTATAGGGGTACTCTACCATTCTCCCTTCATCAAACTCTATGATCATCTGTTCTGCGAAATCATTGATCTGTCTTATGATTCCCATATCTCCATTGAAAATTCCAAGGCCTTTATCCACAGTGAGTCCAAATTTTGTACGGATTTCCCACGCGAGCTGGTAGTTATTCTTTGTCTGCATAATTTTATCCCCCTCACGGAACACAGTGCTGCCATATTCTTTCTCCACTTTATCATTGGCAGGCGGATTCATATATCGCTGCAAAATCCCATTCAGGCGCTCTACGCCAAGCAGTCCCTTGCGCATTGGTGTCAGTACCTGGATATCATAAGGCGTCGCATCCACAAACTTCGGCAGTTTCTGCTTAATGAGCTGCAGCACCACATTGATGATCACATCTGCGTCATACCGTTTCAGGAAAAAGAAATCCATGCTCTTATTATCTAATATCACTTCTTCTCCATGATTGATCTTATGCGCATTGACAATAATATCACTGGTGGATGCCTGACGGAAGATTTTGGTCAGCATAACTACATTGCAGGCATGTGATTGGATAATATCACGGAGTACACTTCCCGGTCCGACACTCGGAAGCTGATTGACATCCCCGACAAGAATCAACCTCGTTCCCACAGAGATTGCTTTGAGCAGAGAATACATCAGTGAGATATCCACCATCGACATCTCATCTACAATGATCACATCCGCTTCGAGTGGATTACTTTCATCCCTTTCAAATCCACCGCTTCCCTCGGCTCCCCCATTCAGCTCTAACATACGGTGAACTGTCCGCGCCTCAAATCCCGTTGTCTCACTCATGCGCTTTGCTGCACGCCCTGTCGGAGCTGCCAAAAAGATTTCCAAGCCCTCCAGTTCAAAATAGCGGATGATCGTATTAATCGTGGTCGTCTTTCCGGTTCCAGGCCCTCCCGTGATCACAAGCAGACCATTCCGCACTGCCTCTTTGACCGCCGTTACCTGATGTTCATCCAACGTCATGCCGCTTTTCTTTTCGATCCCCCGGATTCGCTGTTCAATCTCCGCATCTGACACATCATAACTTACATTGAGCCGTTTTAACATCGTCGCCGTGTTTGCTTCCATATAATAAAATGACGCTGCATAGATCTGTGTCTGATCTTCCATCTGTTTTAAGATGATCTTCCTTTCAATGGCAAGATCCATGTACTGCTTTTCCACCTGTTCTGCCGTAACATTCAATAATTTTGATGCACGCGGTGTCAGCTCTGTCTCCGGCAGATAGGTATGTCCCTCCCCACTTGCCTGAAGCAGTGTATACAGGATTCCGCTTCGCACACGGAAATCAGAGTCCATCCGGATACCAACCCGCGCCGCGATCTCATCCGCCGTCCGGAATCCGACTCCATCAATATCGTCCGCCAGCCGGTACGGATTTTCCCGGATGATACCATAAACATCCTGTCCGTATGCCTGATATACCTTGACCGCTAAATTCATCGTGATTCCATACTGCTGCAAAAAGATCATCGCCTGCCGCAGATCCCTCTTTTCGTTGACCTGGCTGGCAATCTCCATCGCTTTGCGGTTACTGATCCCTTTGATCTCAGCGAGACGTTCCGGTTCTTCCTCTATGATCCGGAAGGTATCCTCCTTAAAACGCCTGACAATTCTTGCCGCCATGGCAAGCCCGATTCCCTTGATTGCACCGGAACCAAGATACCGCTCTATTGCCTCCTCATCTTCAGGTGCTTTCTCCTCAAAACTTGTTACTTTAAACTGCTGCCCATAGGTCGGATGTTCCGTGTACTCCCCCTGTGCCTCAATATTTTCTCCCTCTGCGATTGCCGAAAATATCCCCACACAGGTGATTTCATCCTCCCCGCTCACCAGATTTAACACGGTATATCCATTATCCGCATTCCGATATATAATGTGTTCCACATATCCTGCAAGACTTTCCACTGTTTTCTCCATTCCAGAATTCTGTTTTCTGCTGCGAAAGCAATAAAATAAACGCTTTGTGAGCGAACTATTGCCATGAATAAAAAATGCAGTCTAACGGGATTTTTGAACCCATCGTTCATTTTCCCGTTAAAACTGCACCGATTTTTGCATACTGTTTCAATTATGTACTTATCTGCACACTTTACTTCTGCTGCGCCGATTTTACGACATTTTATCTGCGCAAACTTATTCTATATTATAATTACGTTTCATCTGCTCATAGAGCTGCTGCGTAAAATTGGTTCCAACCTCATCTACAACCTGGTCTGCAACCAGTTCGATGACATTGTCCATATAATAATCTTTCAGTGTTGATGTGGAAGAATCCTCCTCATCATCCTCACTTGTCAGGCTCTCTTTAATTTCTTTTAAAACTTCTTCCACAAAATATGATTCAAAATCTTTACAAACCTGCATCAGTTCGTCCTCGGAAGAATCCGAAGAAATACTGTTTAAGGAACTCTGCAGGGAACTTGCCTGATTTGCAGCTGCTGTATTTTTGCTTGTATCGATCAATGATGAAATGCTGTCCATGGAAATCATATTGTTTTTCCTTTCCTACATCCGCTGTCTAATCTTAACGTTTCAGATTGTTTGCCTGCTCAAGCATCTCGTCCGATGTTGTGATTGCCTTTGAGTTGAGCTGATATGCACGCTGTGCAATGATCAGGTTTACCATCTCATCTGCGACCTGAACATTAGAACCTTCCAGGTATTTCTGTAAAACTTTGCTCTTAGTAAGATTTGCAGTTGTAGACTCGTTCATTGCATTACCGGATGCCGGTGTCACTGCAAGAAGATTGGTTCCTGTTTTTTCAAGTCCGCTTGGATTATTAAACTGGAATAATCCAATCGTCTGGTTCATATCCACATATGTGCCGGCTGCATTGGTATATCCCATTTTTCCATTTTCGCTGACGATCACTTTCTCTGCACTGATACCTGCCGGAAGATTGATCGGCTGATTGTTGGAATCTAAAACCGGGTATCCCTCATTCGTGCAAAGAGTTAATGTACCGCCTGCATTGACAGACCATACAAAATCTCCGGCTCTGGTATAATAAGTTTTTCCGTCTGCTCCGCGCACTGCAAAAAATCCATCACCGCTGATTGCAAAATCAGTTGCATTCTCACTTGCCATCAGTGACCCCTGTGTATAAATAGAGGTGTTGGATGCCACTCTGGTACCAAGTCCTACCTGTGCAGAGATCGGCTTTTCCTCGCCATTTGCACTGGTTGTACGCGTCTGGATTGTCTGGTAAAGCAGAGACTTAAACTCCATCTTCTCCTGTTTATATCCGACTGTATTGACATTTGAAAGGTTATTTGAAATATTATCCACGTTTGACTGCTGTGCAATCATACCGGTTGCCGCAGTATAAAGAGCTCTCATCATAATTCCAGTTTACCTCCTGCTTATACCCTTCCCACCTGGTTTACCGCTTTGTCTAATGTTTCATCCACAGCGTTGATCACCTTCTGTCCAGCCTGAAAGGCTCTCGATATCGTGATCATATTGACCATCTCCGAAACAACATTGATATTGGATGATTCGATACATCCCTGCGTTACTTTCGCAGTGGATGCCTGACGGGCACCGCCATTTACCAGGTCATACATATTCTCGCCGTATTTTGCCAGATAATTATAATCTGCAATATCTACAACGCCGATCGTGCCAACCTGCTGGTTATTCTGAAAAATGTTACCTTTTTCATCCACCGTGATCGGTACATTCGGATCCACCTGAATACGTGCTCCTGCATCCGCATTCATGGCTCCATTCTGATTTAATACATAGTCGCCGTCTTTTGTGACAAGATAACCTGCTGTATTTACCACAAAGGCTCCATCCCTGCTGTACTTTACAGATGTGTTTCCTGCTTTATCCGTATAGGCGATTGCAAAGAAACCATCTCCATCCAGTGCAAAATCCGTTGCGTTATCTGTTACCCTGAAATTTCCCTGGCTGTAATCCGTGTAAGTCTCTCCGATGTGTACACCCATGCTCATGGTTCCAAGCTTCTGCGGCATGCCGTAGCTGGATGTATCCTTGATCTTGATCGCAAGCTCATCTGCAAACGTCTGGTTTGTCGCTCCCTCTTTCTTATAACCATTGGTGTCTGCATTTGCAAGGTTATTCGAAAGAATGTCCAGACGATTCTGTTCATTGATCATTCCTGTATACGCTGTATACAATCCCTTTACCATGTAAACTCTCCATTTCTGCACAGCTTCTGATGTATTTTAATCCGTATTTCCGCATATGAAAAACCTTATTTTTCACACGTTTTCCCTATCTGTGCACAAAGCATATCTTTCATTTATTGTATCGGCAAAACACAAAAAAAATTTAATCTTCGTCACGTTTTCCGGCTAAAAACTCTACGAATTTTCCGGTACCGATTGCAACACATGTCATCGGTTCATCTGCAGTCATCGTATTGATTCCGGTGCGATCCTCGATCAGCTCCTCCAAACCTCTGAGCAATGAACCACCGCCTGTCAGCACAATACCACGATCCGCAACATCTGCTGCAAGTTCCGGCGGAGTTTTCTCCAGTACAGAATGTACTGCTTCTACGATCTGAAGTGTCGGCTCTCTGAGTGCCTCTTCTGTCTCCTCCGAAGAAACCGTTACAGTTTTCGGAAGTCCTGTCACAAGGTTACGTCCGCGTACATCCATCGTCTCGGCCTGTGCCTGTGGGAAACAGCTTCCGATACGGATCTTGATATCCTCTGCAGTACGTTCACCGATCAGAAGATTGTGCTTTTTACGCATATAACGGACAATCGCCTCATCAAAATCATCTCCGGCGATCTTGATAGAGGTGCTGACAACCGAACCGCCCAGAGAGATCACCGCGATATCGGCTGTTCCTCCTCCGATATCCACGATCATATTTCCACAAGGTCTTGAAATATCAATACCTGCTCCGATTGCCGCAGCGATCGGTTCCTCGATGATTGCAACTTCTCTTGCTCCTGCCTGATAGGTTGCATCCTCAACAGCTTTTTTCTCAACCTCTGTGACACCGCTTGGCACACATACACTGATGCGCGGCTTACGGAACGTTTTCTTACCAAGTGCTTTCTGGATAAAGTACTTGATCATCTTCTCTGTAACCTGATAATCAGAAATAACACCCTGACGAAGTGGTCTGACTGCCACGATATTTCCCGGTGTTCTTCCGAGCATCAGTCTTGCTTCCTCTCCGATTGCTTTGATCTTATTTGTATCACGGTCAAAAGCCACAACTGACGGCTCCTTTAATACAACACCTTTTCCTTTGATATAAACTAATATACTGGCAGTACCGAGATCGATACCAATATCTGTACTCATCATTTTAAATACTTGCCCCTTTCGTCTCTCTGTTCCTGAATCTATGGATAATATTCCCATATCCACGCGGACATAGAAATGCCATTAAACCTATTTTTACATATACAGTCCTATTATATACAAAAAATGGGATTTTTCAAAGGTTTTTTTATGGCAGGACTGCATTTTTAAAAAAAATAAGAAAATCTTCATTCTTTTTTATTTATTTTGTTTATTTTTCATTTTGTCATCACATTTTCATCACATTTCTATTTTATATTCTAAGAGTACTAGTGTACTGACATATTGATATTTAGTTAAATATTTCTGGCTGTTATTGCCGTT